>Ga0182024_10002992_pt1 | contig 40990 bp, 27 predicted proteins | sample P32metaG_FD_120480 | JGI IMG/M metagenome (GOLD analysis project Ga0182024, IMG submission 120480) | Permafrost microbial communities from Stordalen Mire, Sweden - P3-2 metaG (Illumina Assembly) | ecosystem: Environmental > Terrestrial > Soil > Wetlands > Permafrost | place: Sweden: Stordalen...
ACCGCTGTGGGGTCTGCGCGATTCCGGCCCCTATCTCCACGACGGCCGCGCCGAAACCGTTGAAGAAGCGATCGCTTACCATGGTGGCGAAGCGGCCGATTCGGTCGATCGCTACATGGCTCTGCCAACCGACGCACGGACTCGTGTGCTGGCATTCCTGGCCACCCTGGCTGCTCCCGAGTCGCGGAGTTTGACCGGTTGGAAGCCGAATAAGGATCGACCCGTGCCGCCCAAGCGTCGGCCGCCGCAACTGGCCGCCGACATTGCCGCGGCGCTGCGGTAGCAGTTTCGCCCGGTCGTGAATCTCGAAACGCGAGTTGCGCCGCTTGGTGGCTTATATCCCAATGCAGAAGCGGTCGCCGCCTGTCGCGAAGTGCAGAAATGGCCTGAAATTCAGGGAGGTATGTCGATCGTTGTTTGGCACGACCGTGTCCAAAGTGCCAAATTTGCCCATGTCGAACATCGTTCCGTGCAGGACCCGTGCGTGGCGATTAGCCGCCGACAGAAGGCGATCGCGGTACGAAATTGCGCTTCCGAACGTTGTCGAGTGAGCCGGGCAGGCGCTGGGAGAATGCTTATATTGAATCGTTCAACGGCAAGTTGCCACGGGAGCCGTTGGAGCGGGAGATCTTTGACATGCTGCTAGGAGTAAAGTGCGGGAGCCGATTACAAATCGGACGTCCGCCCGTCCAACTCAGACATAAATTTCAGCGAGATCAAAGTCGGATACCGCGGAATCGGTCGCCCGGTTTTGAGTTGTTTGCGAAGCGAGAGGAGTGCTGGCGGTCGTCGCCTGCGAGGCACCGTTCTCCTGTACGCCAAGTGCCAGCGCGGTCGAAGTTGTGCCACTTATTTTCGTGGCAGCCGAAGTAGACGCCTGGGTGGCGACACCGCTCACGGCGAACGTGAAGAGGGTGTTGGCGCTGCCCCCTTCATTCTCGTAGAAGTTAACCGTCGCCGACCGGGCGCCCGTGGCGGCGGGGGTGAACTGTACGGTGAAGGTTGTCGTCTGGCCCGGCAGCACCCAAGTGCCTGGCTGGGTCGTGACCTTGAAATCACCGGCGTTGGTTCCACTGACCCACAGGCTGCCGACGCTCAGGCCGGCAGTGCCGGTGTTAGTAATCGTATAGGTCTCGCTTGACGAGCTGCCCACCACCGTGCTGGTGAACGCCGTGTCGTTCGAGGCGCTCGTCGTGGTTGAGCCGTTGGCGATTGGCTGGCCACTGCCTGTCACGGTACTGTACGACGTGACGGCGGTGGCGACACCGCTCACGGCGAACGTGAAGAGGGTGTTGGCGCTGCCCCCTTCATTCTCGTAGAAGTTAATCACCGCCGACCGGGCGCCCGTGGCGGTGGGGGTGAACTGTACGGTGAAAGTTGTCGTCTGGCCCGGCAGCACCCAAGCGCCTGGCTGGGTCGTGACCTTGAAATCACCGGCGTTGGTTCCACTGACCCACAGGCTGCCGACGCTCAAGCCGGCAGTGCCGGTGTTGGTAATCGTATAGGTCTCGCTTGATGAACTGCCCACCACGGTGCTGGGGAACGCCGTGTCGTTCGAGACGCTCGTCGTGGTTGAGCCGCTGGCGATTGGCTGGCCGTTGCCTGTGATCGTGCTGTACGACGTGACGGCGGTGGCGACACCGCTCACGGCGAACGTGAAGAGGGAGTTGGCGCTGCCGCCTTCATTCTCGTAGAAGTTAATCGTCGCCGACCGGGCGCCCGTGGCGGCAGGGGTGAACTGTACGGTGAAGGTTGTCGTCTGGCCCGGGAGCACCCAAGTGCCTGGCTGGGTCGTGACCTTGAAATCACCGGCGTTGGTTCCACTGACCCACGGGCTGCCGACGCTCAAGCCGGCATTGCCGGTGTTGGTAATCGTATAGGTCTCGCTTGATGAACTGCCCACCACCGTGCTGGTGAACGCCGTGTCGTTCGAGGCGCTCGTCGTGGTTGAGCCGTTGGCGATTGGCTGGCTGTTGCCTGTGATCGTGCTGTACGACAGCGAAGTAAGGGCATCGGTATCGACGGCGATGTTATTGGTAGCGACGATATACTCGCCAATCGTGCCGGAGTTCGTCGTCCCGGCGTTAAGGTTCCCCACAAACAAATTACTTCCCGACACTGCGACGCTTAAGGGATTGCTGATTGCCGTGACGAGTAGGGCGTTGACTGTGAATCCCGAGGTGGTGTATTCGCCGATTGAGTTATCGCCGCCATTCGTGACAAACAGGTTCCCACCCGACACCGCGATACCCGCTGGGTCGTACAGTCCCTTGACAAGCGAGGCGTTGACCACCGCCCCCGCGGTGGTGTATTCGCCAATGGTGCCACCGCCAATCACGCTAGAGAGGCTGTTGGTGACAAACAGGTCTCCCCCCGACACCGCGATGCCGGACGGGTTGCTCAGTCCTGTAACGAGCGAAGCGTTGACAAGCGTTCCGGAGGTGGTGTATTCGCTAATCGTGCCATCGTCTCCATTTACGACAAACAAATCTCCGCCCGAAAGGGCGATGCCTATCGGGTCGCTCAGCCCTGTGACGAGTGAGGCGTTGACAAGCGTTCCGGAGGTGGTGTACTGGCCAATCGTGCCATTGACTGCATTTGCGACAAACAAATCCCCCCCCGAGACGACGATACCCGTTGGGTCGCTCAGTCCCGTGACGAGCGAGGCGTTCACCACCGCCCCGGAAGTGTTGTATTCGCCAATTTTGTCAGTGCTGCCGTTGGTGACAAATAGATCGCTTCCCGATAGCGCGATTCCCCATGGGGTATTCAGTCCCGTGACGAGCGAGGAGTTGACCACTGGCGCTGCCGGCTCGGTCACCATGGCCGTGTTCGATAGTGTGCCGGTAGCGGCTGGGCTAATGGTGGCGTTGATCGTGTAAGTTACCGTGCTGCCGGCAGGCAAGTCCACCGCGGTGTCGTCGATGCTGCCAGAGCCGCTAGTCGTGTAGCCCGTGGCGCCGCCCGTTTGTGCGGCCGTGTACGTTGCGCCGGCCAGCGAGTTGGGCAAGGTGTCGGCGATCGTAGCACCAGTCACGGCGCTGGTACCTGTATTGGTGACTACGACGGTGTACGTGATCGCCTGACCGGGGGCCGCAGTGCCGGTTGCGTTGGTGACGCTTGATCCACCCAGGCTGTCGGTCGACTGGACCGTCAGCGATAGCATTCGGCGACCTTCGAGCAACTCGAATCTCAACGACCGAGATGACGGCGCGGAGATCCGACGCTGAGTATTCGCCTGGCGTTGTTGGCTGCTTAACGAGCGAAAGAGCCAGTTTTTCATGGCAACGGTCCCGTCTGCGATCTCAGGGAATTGTTAGCCGACAATACCGATTAGGGCGTATTTGAACTTCAATGTCCACCCGGGGCAGGCTTTGGTTGCGCATCGCTTCACCCCGTCGCAATGCAGATAATGCAGGGCCATTCGTAGCCCGTGCATCGCGGCCTGCGCACTGCGGACCGAGGCGGCCAGCCGTTCAGTCGCCATGCCGCGTTGGGGCCATGCTGACCGACCGCGCCCAGATGTCAAAGAGCCGCCCGCTTGAATGACCGCGAGTTGCGAGCGGCATGTCATCGCCCCGTTCCGATACCCGGCGGCCGCTCTTCGGCGGCTTCCCACCATGCCGCCCGACCGGCTAGCTGAATTGTTGCCCGATGTCTGGTTCCAGGCCCACCCGAAGGCGGCCAGAAAACGGGCCGCGTAGCTTGAAACTGGATTACGGGCGGGCGACAATCTTGCCCATCGGTCAAACGGTTACCCAATTCCGCCCGCTGCACACGCTAATCACCCCCTACCAAGATGCGATTTTTATGCGGAGCAGATTATCGGGAAGCTGCGTGAATCGGAAGTGGAGATCGCCAAGCGGCAGTCGATCGGGCAAGTGGTCAAGAAGCTGGGGATCAGCGAGCAGACGCACTATCGTTGGCGGAAGGAGCATTGCGGACCGGTGCCGCTCCAGCCAAGGGACGCGTATCCGAGAGGCGTCTCTATGGGAAACGCCAGTGAAACGAGTCTCAAACAACTCCCCAACGGAAGATGTCGAGCCATCCCGCCTCTCCCTTTCCTCGAAGGTTCCCCCATGAAACGCAAAATGAATCGATCGCTGTTGCTTGCGTTTGTCATCGTTTTCCTGTGGATCGCGGCCTTGCCCGCCACGGAAACCGAAAATCTCGGCATTCGAGTCTTGCCGGCGCCGGGAAAAGTCGTCGTCGATGGCAAAACCGACGACTGGGACCTCTCGGCGGGCGTGTTCACCTGTGGCGACGTGGAGAACCGGCGGGACACGATGGCCACGTGGGTCCACGCCATGTACGACGCGGATAATCTCTACCTCCTGACGCGATGGAACGACGAAACGCCCTTGAATAACCCCGGCCAGACCATCGCCGACTACGGCTTTCGAGGCGACTGTCTCCAGTTCCGCATTATCACCCATCCCGACGACGCTAACGAGCGAACCTCGCATTGGACCTGCTGGCACGGACAGGACGGCGGCGACATCATGTTTGTTGAATACGGCAAGCAACTCAACGAGGGTTACTTGAAAAATGCCAAGATGCAGGGGGCCCAGCAGGCGCTGCTGATCGATTCCGGTGCAACGGATTCAACCGGCGCGCCACAACCCAAAGGCTACGTTCAGGAAATTGCGGTTCCTTGGAGCCTCGTGCTCAAGGAAGGCCAGCCGGCCCCGAAGGCGGGCGAGCAGATCGTCCTGGCAATCGAGCTGAACTTCACGGTGGGCCGAAACGGCCGCGGGACCCTGAAAGACAACTTCAAACCCGGCGTCCCTCCCAACCGGGTAATGACCTTTTCCAACAGCCAATGCTGGGGCTACGCCAGGCTGGAGCGGAGCGGCCACGTCGAACCGTCGCCCGTGCGCTTGGCTGACGCGCGAGAGTTTCCGGTGAAACTCCAGCAGGGCGGTCCTGTCGTGGATTGGACCGGACTCGTCAAGTCCAAAGCCCCCAAAGGCTTCAAGGTGATCTCGTTCACCATGCCGGAGGATGGCTATATCTCGCTCAATATCAAAGACCAGAGCAAACAGCCCGTCTGCCAACTGCTCAACGCCGCTTTTTACACCAAGGGCGCACATGACGTGCTTTGGGACGGGCTCACCACGATGAACTTCCACACGCCGGGCCAACTCCTGCCGGCGGGTGAGTATTCCTGGGACGCCATCTGGCACAAAGGGATCAGTTTGCGACTGGTCGGCTGGGCTTGCAATGGGGGTAGCGCGCCGTGGGATTCGGGACCGACTTCGAATTGGGGAGGCGACTGGGGTCAACCAGCCGCGTGCGCAGCGGACGGCGAACGAGTCTTCCTCGGCTGGTCCGCATCCGAAGGCGGAAAAGCGCTCCTGGCCTGCGACCCGAGCGGCAACGTGCTTTGGAATAACTTTCGCGGTGGGACGGCTGCCGCCAGTCTGCTCGCCGTCGACGCCGGCGTTGTCTACGTTCAAGACTTGGATGGAACGGGTGGAAGGCTTTATCGGTTGGACGCCGCCACCGGCCGCTACCTCCCCTGGACAGGAAGCGACACCGCGATTCTCGCGATCAAGACACTCTGGGGCAACGACTCGAAGGAGCCCCAGAGCGCCAATGCGATGGACGTCAAGGACGGTCGGCTTTACCTGGCCTTCACTCCGGCCGACGCCATCCTGGTTCTCGACAGCAACAGCGGAAAGCTGATCAAGCAGCTACACGTTGCCAAGCCGAGCGACGTCAAGACCGCCGCCGGCAAGCTCTACGTCGTGTCGGAGGGCAAAGCCGTGCTGACGATCAACCCGGAAACAGGAGAAACCGCGGCGCTGATCGGCGGTTTGCAGAACGCCCAGGCCGTGGCTTTCGACGGGCAGGGCCGGATCTATGTGGGATTGCGCGAGCCGGATAGCCAGGTCCTCGTCTTCGACCACGACGGCAAGCCCACAGGGCGGGCGATCGGTCGCAAAGGGGGTCGTCGGCTGCTGGGGCCTTGGACGCCCGACGGCATGGCGTTTATCGCCTCTCTGTCGGTGGACGCCCAGGGCAAGCTGTGGGTTGCCGAGGGAGACTATGTGCCCAAGCGCTTCAGTTGCTGGGATACGAAAAGCGGCAAGCTGGTGAAGGAGTTTTTCGGCCCACCGACCTATGGTGCGCTGGGGGGGGCGATCAACCCGCAAGATCCTTACCTGATGGTCGGACAAGGCTGCGAATGGCGCATCGATCCGCAGACGGGCCGAGCCGATTGTTTGGGCGTGATTACCCGTGACGGCATGGAAGTCTCGCGGTTCGGCATCGGCTCCAATGGCAAGCTCTACCTGGCCGTGGCGACGCGCTGGACCTTTGAGCTCGCTTCGATCGAGATCTTCGAACGGCTCGGGGATGGCAACTACAAGCTGCGGACCACAATCACTTATATCGATAAAGACGGCAAGGATATTCCCATTTCCCCGGCGCCACCTCCTCGCATGGACCAGGTGGCGAAAACGGCGCTCTGGTCCGATGAGAACGACGATGGGCAGCGCCAGCCGAATGAAACGAGCGTGGTCGACGGCATCGTCCGCCCCGCCGGCTGGTACATGGGCCTGACGCCCGACCTGACGTTTTACACCGTCCAAACGCCCTTCCCGTCAACGCCTTGCCAGTTCAAGGTCACGGGCTTCACCGGCTGCGGAGCGCCAAAGTACGATCTGGCGCATCCCGTGAAACTGCCCGCGGTCGGCCTGGGCTCGGCCGATGGCCGCCTGCTGCTCGAAATGGGCGAGGACGGCGCCGCCAACGGTTGGAACCGCTGCTTCGACATCGCCACGGGGAAGCAAGTCTGGACCTATCCCGACAACTTCGTGCACATAACGGGAACGCAGAACGCCCCTCCGGCGGAAGTCGGAATGATTCGCGGTTCCTTCGGGCCGTGCGGCACTGCCGCGCTGCCGAAACCGATCGGCAACATTTGGGTCATAACCACCAATTTCGGTGAGTGGCATATCCTGACCGAGGAAGGCTTCTATCTGACGCATCTGTTTGAGCCGAATCCGCTGAAGGTCCGCTGGCCGGAACAAGCAGTGCCCGGCGTGCGGATGGACCAGTGCCCCTGCGGAGCGGGTGGCGAGGACTTTGGCGGCTCGATCGCTTGCACTAAGGAGGGCAAACTCTACATTCAGGCTGGAAAAACCGGTTTTTGGAACGTGGAGGTAACCGGTCTGGATCAGGTTCAAGCCATGCCTGGCGGTGGCATTTCCATTTCGCCGTCCGATGTGCAGACGGCGCAAGGATTCCATGACGATCAACTGCAAGCGGCCGTCGGCAAGGTGCGTACGACGATCAGAAAGATGACGCCACGGCTGACCGAAGACTTCAACGCAGATTTTCGCGACGCCCAGATCATCAGCTACAAGAAACAAGACGATGCGGCGATTCGCTCGGCCGCGGCCTGGGACGATAGGAATCTTTACGTGGCCTGGGAAGTGACCGATGACACGCCCTGGATCAACGGCGCCACGGACGTGACTCAAATGTATATCGGCGGCGACACCGTGGACCTGCAACTGGGCACCGATCCCGCGGCCGACAAGAATCGCGACGAGGCCCAACAGGGCGACTTGCGGCTGTCGATTGGAAACTTCCAAGGCCAGCCGACGGCCGTCCTCTATCGCCGGGTGTCCAGCGCGAAGAAGCCCGCGGTCTTCAGTTCCGGCGTCGTGAAGTCGTACCCGATGGATTTTGTGGATGTCGTGCGGTTGGAAAATATCAAGGTCAAGGTGAACCCCGGCAGGGGGTATCTGGTGGAAGCGGCGATTTCGCTGGCGACGCTCGGTCTTCAACCGGCGCCGGGGCTTACCCTGCGTGGTGATTTCGGCGTCACTCACGGCGATCGCGCCGGCGCGCGCACGCGTCTGCGGTCGTACTGGGCCAACCAGCACACCGGGCTGGTGGACGACGCCGTGTTTGAGCTGAAAATGCGGCCGAACCATTGGGGTGAACTGACATTCCAATGATCGACGTCAGCGGTTGCCGCCGGTGCAGCTCGTGTCGATCGCCATCCACGGCATCAAACGCCGGTTACTTACCGATACAGAAGCGGCTGAAGATGCGGTCGAGCACGTCGTCGGTCGTGACGGCGCCGCTCACTTTGCCGAGTTCGTCGAGCGCCAGGCGGACTTCCGCCGCGATCAGCTCTTCCCCTTCGCGCCGGTCGTTGAGCAGGCGGGCCCGGGCGAGCGCGTCGGCGGCCGTGCGCACACTGTGGGCTGCGCGGGCGGCGGTCGCGGCCACGCTTGAGCCGTCACCCACGGCAACAGACTGGGCCAGTTCGGCCACGCGCTGCCGTAAGGCGTCCAGCCCGCGGCCGGTGCGGACGCTCGTTTCCGCCGGTGCCGCGGCCAGCCGGGAAAAATCGGCCGCAATTTCGCCGCCGCGCGAACCGGACAGGTCGTGTTTCGTGAGAACCACGATCTGTCCACCGGTTTCCGCTGCCGCCAGAAGATCGCGCCGCAACGCGTCGGGCGGCGAACCGCCGTCGAGACACAGCAGAGTGATTTGGGCTCGCTCGGCTTGAGTGCGCGACTGCCGCTGCGCATGGGGCGCCACTGCGTCGCCACCGGAGTCCACGCCCGCGGTGTCGATCAGCTCGCAGGCCACGCCGCCGAAATCGAGCCGGGCGGTGAGGTAGTCGCGCGTCGTGCCGGGCTGATCGGAAACGATCGCCTGCGCGCCGGTCAAGGCGTTGAACAAGCTGCTTTTCCCGGCGTTGGGGCGACCGACCAACACAACACGGACGACGTCGGCCGACTCGCCGCGCGAACCGATTTGGGTGGCAATCCGCTCGACCTGGCCGGCGGCCGCGGTGAGCTCGGCGGCAATTCCGCCAGCGGTGATGAATTCGATATCTTCCGCCGAGAAATCGAGTCCCGCCTCCAGCCGGGCCAGCAGATCCAACAGCGACTCGCGCAGTCCCAACAGCGGACCGGCCAGGCCGCCGGCCAATTGAGCGAGCGCCGCCGCGAGTTGTTGCTCGCCGTGGGCGTCGATCACGCCCAACACCGCTTCGGCCTGGGTCAGGTCGATTCGGCCGGCCAGAAAGGCCCGCAGGGTGAATTCGCCGGGGGCCGCCGGCCGGGCACCGTGGCGGCAAAACTCGTCGACGGCCGCGGCCAGCAGTGCGGGCGAACCGAGTGTGTGCAACTCCGCGGCTGGTTGGCGGGTGTAGCTGCGGGCCGTCGGCCACAGATAGAGGAGCGCCGGCAGATCGCGCGCCCAGCGCGTCAGTCGCAATGTGCCGCGGTGGACCGCTGGCCCGTCGGATGCCAGCGCCTCTTCGGTACCCAGGCCGTCGACCGCGCTGGCGACCAGGCGGACCACGCTTGGGCCGCTGAGCCGCACAATCCCCCGAGCCGCCCCGCCGGGAGGCGATGCCACGGCGACGATGGTGTCACGCAGGTCGTAGAGCATGAGGGGAGCATGAGGGGAGCAAAGTTCGGGCGGGGTCATCGCCGTCGAGCGGCGCGCACCGGCCAAGCAGCGTTACTTGCGTCCTGGCGACCGTCGCTTGCCCGACGACGAGCCATTGCCACCACTGTCGGAGCCGGAGCGTTTGCCGCTGCCCCCCGATCCGCTTCCGCCCGGGCCGGCAGGCGGAACGGCCGCGGCCGCTTGCGGCAGCGCCTTGCGTTCGGCGATGCCCCACAAGCTGGAGACGATGAAGTAGAGGCACAAGCCGCTGGCGACTTTGTAGAACATGAAACCGAAGAAGATGCTCATGTAGGACATCATCTTCTGCTGCATCGCGGACTGTTCATCGGTCGGTGGCGGCATGAACATTTTCTGCTGCCAGATGAACAGCCCAATGGTCAGAAACGGAAAGACGTTCAAATAGGGACCGAGATAGCTTTCGACAAAGCTCGGCACTTTGTCGTGCCAATTCCAGAGCATGTCGGGAGCGGCCAGGTTCGAGCACCAGCGGACGGCGTCGGAGATGAGCGGCGCCTGGCGCAGCTCGACGTCGACACCCAGCGAGCGATAGAGCCCGACGAAGATCGGCATCTGCACGAACACCAACAAGCAACTGCCGAAGGGATTGAAGTTGTGCTTGCGATACAACTCCTGCATGGCCTTGTTGCGTTGAGTCGGGTCCTTGTGCTTTTCCTGGATGCGCGTGATTTCCGGCTTCAGCTCGGCCATTTTCTGCGAGCTTTGAGCCTGCCGGCGGCTGAGCGGAAACATGCATCCGCGCACCAGGATCGTGAGCATGACGATCGCCAGCCCGTAATTGTGGACCAGGTGATAGAAGAGGTGCAGAATGCCGAGCATCGGCTTGGCCACGAAGCCAAACCAGCCGTAGTAGACCAATTCGCCCAGGTTGGTATCGCCCGCGGGATATTGATCCAAGATGGCCGGCTTCTTCGGGCCGGCGAAGAGTTGGAACTGGTGATGGAATGTTCCCTGCGGCGCCAGCTCGATCGGTTTGCTCGTCAAGCGGAACGACACGTCCGTCAGTTTCCATTCGGTCTTTTCGATCGGCTTGGCTCCGACTCGTACCGGCTTGATCTCGTCGAACCAAATGTCGTTGGCGTTGTCTTTTTGCGGGATCAGGGCAGCGGCGAAATACTGCGTGTCGACGGCCAAATAATCGAGCCGGGACGCGGTTTCGAACCACGTCTCCACCTTTTTCCCGTCAGCGATATCCGGACACGACACCTGTAAGGGGCTATTGCCCGCGAAACGGGCGATCACGTCGCGCATGCCGGCCCCGCCCCAAGTGCGGCTGATCTTGGTTGCGTACCAGGCGCCCTCCAAAGGCAGCCCGGTGGGACCCTCCAGGCGATAGGCAAACGTTTGCTTATCGTCGGACAGGTTTTCCAACTTGATGTCGAGAAACACGTGGTACTCGGCGGCATCGGGCGAATCGACGTTGGTTGGGGCTTTGGCCAGCCAATAGTGCTTCGTAACTTTGACGTGCAGCGCCGGCAGGACGCGCTGGAACGTTACCTGGTCCTCGTCAGGGACGATGACATCGTCTTTCGTGAAATTGGGATCGTTGCGGACGATCTCCCAGGTCGCGGTGAGCAATTGGACGCCGGCCAGTTCGTCCTCGTCGTCCAGCTTCAGCCGCGCACCCCCCGCCTGAGACAACGTCAGCAGCAGGGATAACGGATCGTGCTCCGTGTCGGCGACGTCGAGCGGCTTGCTCTCGAATTCGGGCCGGATGATCTCCAGCGGACGGCGATCGAGCTTTGCGTCGAGCGAGAGTTCCTTGCTGTCGCGGACGATGGTCAGGCTGATGGTTTTTTCGGCCTCGGTCTTGCCGAGAGCTGCGACAAAATCGGCAGCGGTGGCCACGACGGTTGAACCGAAACGGGTGATAGTGTCCCCCGGCTTCAGTCCGGCCGCGTCGGCTGGCGTGCCACGCCCGACGACTTGGACCAGACATCCATTGCCGTTCGGAGCGTCGGCGGGAGCCAGGTGGCCCAGGTAACCCGCGCGATCTTCCAAGTCGCGATACTGAGGGCTGGTCAGCTCGATCCGCTCAATGGCGGCCCCTTGGTTGTTGAGTGTCACGAGCAGTCGGTAACCCGACGTTGCCTGGTAAGAGCCCAGCGACAGGCGTTGGACCGCAATTTTTTGCTCAGGCTCTTGCGGGACATCGGCGGCCGCGGCGCCCGGTTTGGCTGGCGGCTTGGCCTCGTCCGGTTTCGCCTCTTCGAGAGGATTGGCCTCGGCCGGTTTGGCTTTCTCGCCGTCGGGAGGAGCGTCGTTCTGCCGCGCCTCGGCCGGTTTTTGCTCCTTGTTGTCGGCAACTTGGGGCGGGCGCGGGAAGAGCCAGCCGACGATGAATTGGTTGGCGACCAGAATCAGACCGGCCAGGATGATAAAGGTTACGTAACGTCGTTCCACGGACTACTATCCTCGACGCTTGCGCGCTTGTTGAATTTCAGACACTGTTGAATTTCAGAGACTCGAAAACCCTGCCACTCGAAAAACCACGTGTCGCCCAGGCGAGATCGCGTGCCACCCCGTTGGGTTCCGCCGTCCAAGGGCCTGACCGAGCCCGGGCCCTACTGGCGCTGGCCGCTAGCGACACCGTGTACCGGCCGACTTCGAGCGGTGCCGACCCACGGGCAAGCGTGCCGCCGCTCGAGCCGTGCGGCGACAAAGAAAGGTCGTCGCCGAAGCGCTCGCGAATTTGACGCCTGCGAGGCTAGCCGGCTGTCGGATCCATCTGCCCCCATTGTCCGGGCAAGCTCGGTTCTTGCAATGCCAACCCCCCTTGCGCCGCTCCCCCCGCTGGCGGAGAGCGGGGAAAGCTCCGCACCCGAGCGCCCATGGTCAAAACAGAGCGCCTGCGGCCAAAACAGAGTGGCCCACGGCCAAAAGCCGCCGGCAGCCAGCCCCCCGTCACCGTCCCTCGCGCAGGCGATCGCCCAGAAAGTTATCGAGTTCCGGAATGTCGTAGATCTTTTGGATCGTCTTATCAAAAGGATATTCGATACGCCGGAAGTGGACCGTGCACGGAGGCCGCAACTCGCCGTGGTCGCTCGCGGTATCGCTGCCGCCATCGTCCAGAACGACGTAGCAAGCGCGCGGATCGCCATCGCGGGGTTGGCCCACCGAACCGACATTGACCATCGTTCGCTCGTCGGCCAGGCGGTATTCGTAGCCAATTTCTTCGGGACTAAGAAAGTTCAGGCTTTGCGTAAAGACGCCGGGAACGTGCGTGTGTCCCTGAAAGCAGTGATTTTCAATCAGACTGAAGATCTTTTCCATCTTCCGTTGATTGTAAATATCCTCGGGAAAGACATACTCGTTGAGCGGGTTGCGGGCAGATCCATGCACGAACATCAAACCGTTTTCGCGGCGGTTGCGCGGAAGTTCGCCCAGAAACTCCCAGCGGCGAGCGTTTTCGTCGGGATTGCCACGCCCGGTTTCCAACTGGTCGCGGGTCCAAAAAATCGCGCGCTCCGCACCGGTGTTGAATCCCTCGGGATCGAACAGCGCCCCCTGATCGTGGTTGCCCAAGAGGCAGACGTCGCAAGGGATCACCAGGTCGATGCACTCGCGCGGATTCGGGCCGTAACCGATGATGTCTCCGAGACAATAGATTTGGCGAATCCCTTGCTGCTTGATGTCGGCCAATACCGCTTCAAGCGCTTCAAGGTTACTATGAATATCACTGATCAATGCTCGCTTCACGCTTCACGCCGCTTCAACCGGGGTCTGCTGCAAAAAACCTGGGCTTCCAACACTCGCCGGCTCAAACACTCGAGATGCTTGGTGAGCCGCGCGCTGGGAGGCCGGCGCCCCCCAAAACTGCCCCACCGACGTGGAACGGTCGGCCGCAAAGGCACCCTGACCTAAGGCACGGTGACCTCCCGCCCGACGAGATCACAGTTTAGAGTCTACGAATCGTCGTTCGAGGGGTCAAGCCATCCGGGCAACCGGCGCAGGCTCGACAAACTCTTGTAGCGACGTAGGTTAGTGTTCTCGCTCGCCGCCCCGCGCGCGGCTGCGGGGGTAATCCGGGGTCGGTCGGCATTCCCACGCCGACGCGGCGGCGAAACAAAGGAAATCGGTTCGGTCACATGCGGATTCTGGCATTAGAAACAAGCGGAAGCTCGGGATCGGTGGCCGCCCTCGATGCGAGCCAACTGGTCCTCGAACAAGCCCTGGCCAGCGGCAGCCGCAGTGCCCAGTCGCTCGCACCCGGGATCCATTCTTTGCTCGCCGAGGTGGGTTGGACCATCGCGCAAGTCGATCTGGTAGCTGTTACGCAAGGTCCCGGCTCGTTTACCGGCTTGCGGATTGGCATCACCACTGCCAAGGCGCTCGCCTATGCCGTGGGAGCACCAGTGATCGGCGTCAATACCTTGGAGGTCATCGCACGTCAAACTCCGGCGAGACCGCCGGCACTCTGGACGGTGCTTGACGCTCAGCGCGGAGAACTGTTTGCCGCACGATTCGTTCCAGGGGACTTCGAACGATGGAGCATGCCGGGCGCGGTCCAGGTCATCGCTCACGATGCCTGGCTGGCACAGCTCGCGGTGGGAGAAGCGGTCAGCGGTCCGGGACTCGAACGCTTCGCACTCGCCACTGGGTCGGACGTGACTGTCATCGACCGGCAATTCTGGACGCCCACGGCCGAAATGGTGGGCCGGCTGGGATATGAACGATCTCTGGCCGTGGGGCACGACGATCTCTTCCAGCTCAGCCCTCAATACTTCCGCCAAGCGGCTGCTGAAGAAAAATGGCAGCGCCAGCAAGGCTCGGCGGGCTAAAAAGCTGGCTGCTTTCGCCGGGCCACCCCATCCCCCCAACATGGGTGTGACAAAAAGCGATCGTTTTCGGTTTGGCTTGCCGATTGCATATATCACGGTTAACAACTGTGCGATCTAAAAGGTAGTTAGGCAATATTTCGGTACCTAACAGGAGAATCTCAACCCTGCGGAGTTTGTCACGCGATGATCGGTAAACGGAGAAGCGGGCACTCCCAGGCGCGGGGACGTTGCGATGCTTAGTATCTTGTTGGAGGAAGGAAGAGGGGAAGCGGGGGTTTCACTGCCGCTGACGTGCCAAGCCCGTCTCAAGGGTTGTTTTCTGTGCGTCGGCCCCAACGATCAACCTCTCGTGCGGCACGAGCGGCACCTTTGGACCTACGGGGCCGTCAGTTTTTCGCAGGCCGTCATCGACCAGCCGATTCGCTTGCGGTTTGAGTCCGATGGCGGCGGTGTCAGCGACGTTCGCAGCTATGAGGGACTGAGAATCGCGGCGGGGCGTCTGATTGCCGGCGGAAAATCGGGCAAAGTGTTGGCGTCGTATGACGAGGTGCGCCAAGCCTGGAAAAATGTCGAGGGGGCGACTGATATGTCGCGCGTTCTTATTTTGCCGGCTCTCCCGGCAAATTAGGCCTTCCCACGCCGCTTCTCGAGCGGCATCGAAGTGGGAGCCTGTTACGCCCCGGATTGCCTAAAGCCCAAAATTTGACAGCCAGCGGGCGGCGTAACTACAATGAAATTCGGTCGTTCGGCCGATTGGAACTGGCTACCGTCCGTAGGGATGCTCCGGCGGGATGAGAGAGCGGACTGGCCTTTGATGCGATCCCACCGCGGCTGAGATGTCGGGGCTATGGCTGGTTGATCTGAACGCACGCTGGGCCGGGCGAAGGTCTTTCTTGTTTCTCCCGCGCTCTCCTCGGACGGCGTTCGCCTTTGGGGGGCAGGTCGGTTTTTCTCGAGGCCTCCGGCCGAACGGCGGTAGGAACAAAGTCACGGAAATTGCAGAGAATTCGAGCCACCTGGCGTGCTGCTAGCGGCAAGCCGGCGTGGAAAACTTTTCAAGCACTGCGCGCGGCGGTAGTCGGCCTCGGGGCGGGCGACCAAGTTGGCTTTAAGGGCCGGTTGGATCGCTGCCTGGGGGGCGTCGACTTACCCGCGGCGGCAGGGTGCGGGCGAGAGGAGCAAAATTATGGCGGCGCGTGAAAACCAGGGTCTTCAAATCGCGCTGATCATCTGTGCGATGTTGATGATCGGATTGGGAGTCTTCACCTTCGTCCTTTACAACAACTCGAAAGACGAGGCGTTGAAGACGGCGAGCGCTGTCAAGGAGGCCAAGGCGGCGAACGAACAGGCGCTGAAAACCTCCGAGGATATGAGACAACTGAAACTGTTGATCGGCTATGGCGAACGGGACGACATCGCGACGATTCAGGCCAACTACAAAAAGGATGTGGAGACTTATGCCGCGACGATGCGCGAATCGGAGCGAAACTATCGCAACATCGTCAGTCAATTGGCGACGGAACTTCAAAAGCAAACGGAGTTGCTCGTCGATGCTCAGGCCCGCAATGACCAGCTTAAAAGCGATTTCGATAACAAGGAAGCGTTGAATCTCACCGCGATCGAAGAATACAAAGCCGCCCAGAAAAAAGCGACGGATGATCTGGCGCAGGAGCGGACCGCTTTCGCCGAGGCTCGCGATAAGCTCAAAGCGCAAGACGCCGATTTCGCCCATAAATTGGAAGACCGACGGAAGAAATTCGACGACGACATCGCCAAAAGCACCAAGGATCTCGACGCGACCGAGACCAATCTGCGGAAAACGCTCGGTGATCTCGACAAAGTCGTCACGAAGTTGAAAGAAGGAGAGCTTTCGACCGAGTTGACCGACGGCAAAGTGACTTGGGTCAATCAAGGGGCTCGGATCGTATGGCTGAACCTGGGATCGGACGACGGGCTGCGACGGCAGATTTCGTTCACCGTGATCGCGTCCGACGAGATCAATCCCGTGAAGGCCGAGAAAAAGGGGATCGTCGAAGTCATCCGCGTTCTCGATGGGCATCTGGCTGAAGCCCGCATCATGGACGATGATCCGTCCAAACCGATCATGCCGGGAGATCAACTCTTCTCGGCCGCCTGGCAGCCGGGCCACGCCGAGCATTTTGCCTTGGTGGGTCTGATGGATCTGGACAAGGACGGCGTCAGCGACCTGGACAAGGTCAAGAATCTGATCACCGTCAACGGTGGCATCGTCGACGCCGAGTTAAGAGACGACGGAACACGCGTCGGTCAGATGACGGTCGATACCACTTATCTGGTCCAAGGGGCACAACCAACCGAGAAGTCGAACAAGTCGGCCGAGTATTTCAAAAACTATTCCAAGATCATTGACGACTCGAAGTTGCTGCCGATCAAGAAGATCTCGCTCGAGGATCTGATCGGCTACCTCGGCTACAAGGATCGCGAGCGAACGGTCCCGTTGGGCGCCGACGCCAAGCCGTCCGACTTCCGTCCCCGTGCGCCGAACGAAGTCCCCCGCCGCTCGAACAACGAGAGCTTCAAAAAGCGTCGCAACACTCCCAGCGGCAAGAACGACACGATCTATTAGCGAATTTCGGGGCCCCGGTTAGCGAAAGCGGGGGCGGGCCGATCGGTGACCGCGCGCGGCGCCTTCGACCGCCGCGATTGACAGCCAATCGCGCCTACCGCGGCTTGCCGGACGGTGATGCGCTCGCGGGAAACAGTCGGGCCGCCAAAGCCTCGATCGCATCTCGCTTGCCTTCCAATGCCGCGTGCATTGACTCGCGGCGAAACACTTCGGGGTTGAGAAACAACCGCGCCGGCTGTTCGATGCCTTCGGCTCGAGCGATCTGCACCAACAGCCAACGAGCGGGCCGATCCAATTGGTGAGCCCGACAGAGCGTGCGAAACAGTCTTCGTGGGCTGTTGAAGAGCTGATGCTTGTCGCTCCGCGCCAACAGCCGCGCCAACAAGCCCACAAGGGCGAAAAATCCGATCGGCAGGAGAATCCACAGCAGCACGTCCATGGCGTCGAACTGCTGCCGCTTCTCGCGGAATCCGGCCCCCATTTCGTGGAACAGTTGGCGATCCGCCAGCAGAAGAACCGATCCCATCAGTTTCATACCGCTTGCTCCTCTCGCCGCGCCACGCCGGCGGCGAGTTCCCGCAGGCTGTACTCGGCGGCTTCTTGTACCGTGACGCTGCGGTCGAGCAGGGCCTCACGCAGCGCCCGGCGGCTGGTCGGTGTGTCGCAAACAGCCAACACCCGCGCGGCCTCGGTGCGAACGACATGGTCGTTGTCGGTGAGCAGCTTAAGAACGCGTGGTTCGAGTTCGACGATCATCTGCGCGGCGCTGGCCGCTCCCAACGCCCGTAGCCGGCGAGTCCGGCTGGGAGATTTCAGTTCTTCGGCCAAGGTGTTGATCGCCCCCGGATCGATTTTGCGAACCAGCGATGCGGTGGTGCGCCGGACGTCGTCGTCGAGCAGGTCATAAGCGGCCAAGAACCGTTCGACGCTGAATTCCGCCAGCGCCTTGCGCGCCGCCTGGCGGACCACCTCGTGTGGGCTGTCCAACTGTTCGACCAGCCGGCTCAGGGCACCAGGAATGCCGCGTTGGCGCAGTTGGGGCACCACGGCCGCTTGCATCGCCGGATCGCCGCTCTCCAGGGCCACCAGGGCCAGCGCGTTGGCTTCGGCACCGCCGAACTGAGCCAGAGCTTCGGCCGCGGCCACCCGTCCTCCCGGCTTTCCGTAGCGGACCAGGTAGTCGATTGTTTTGAAGGCTTCCAGGCGTTTCATGGACGACGTCAGGATCAACTGCACCAGGCTGTGTTGTTCGGCGTCGTTGAGCTGATCGATGAGCTGGTCATCGTGGCCCAGCCAACTGATCGTATCAACGCGTTTCAAGTTCGTCGCCGCGGCGGCCGAAGGCGTAAAGCCGATTTTGCGCAGCAAGCTGCGGATGAACTTCAAATCGCTCCGTCGCATCAACGCCGAAATCGCGCAGGACGGTGCCCGGGGATCGTCGAGGAATCCGAGCAGCAAGCGGAGGATGCCGCTATGCGAATCATGGAACAAATCGTCGATCAACGGCAGATAGGCCGGGTGATGCGGATCCTGCAGAATCTGTTTCAGGACAACGTTATCGCGCCCGCTGAGCAACAAGAAGGCGGTGATGATCTCGCGCCGCGTGTGCTTCACGTACCGCGACACCGAAGCGTCCAACAGGCCGCTGACACGGCGACGTATCATTTGCAGATCGCGGCGATCGGTCGTCGACAGGGCCGACATGGCGGCACTGAGCAGCTCGGCCAGTTCGACGATCGTTCGAGCGGCCACGTCCACGTTTGGATGCAATCGATCTTCGGCGGCGACAATCAGCGCCGGCAGCAGATCGTATTCCTTGAACCAAACGATGGCCTGGCAGGCGTTGTGGCACAGTTGCACGTCGGTTCCCAGCACGGCGTCGCGCAAAGCATGCGTCAAGCTGCCTTGTCGCTGGTCGATGATCGGGCGCCAACGCTCGGCATCGCGGTGCAACCGCTTAAGAATCTCGCGCTGTCCCCCGGGACTGCGGCGATCGAGAAGTGCCCATAGCGCCCCTTCCTGGATCACGGGGTCAGGCGAATCGAGCGCAGCGACGAGGACCGCCACAGCCGCCTCGTTCGGCGTCTTGGCCAGGACCTGAAACGTCTTTGCGAGACCGATTTTGACCGGTTCGGAAGATGGCGTTCGTTTGGTTTTCATTGCTTTAAAAGCTAGCTTGTCTTTTGTCATCCATCGGCTCGGGCGGCACCCGACCGAGAGCCGGCCGACCGCGAAACCAGCGGCCGGGCGCGCTCCGCGCCTTACGCAGCGGTATTGCCGGCCGTAGGGCAATCGGTTGCGCCACTTAGACGGGTTGTATCGGGCGCGGGCCGCCGGGGCCCGAAAGGCCCGGAATAGGAACCACGAGGACCGGAATCGAGTCCGGTTCAATACTCTGGTGGGCCGGTGTGCTTGATTTCTCGATTGGCGGGCGCGACACTGAATAGCTGCGGGTGCTATGCACGTCGCTGTGAAATACGGGTGGCGGCGGGGCAAGGCCCGCGGCGGTTTTTTGTTGCCAACGGCCACTTGATTCACCAATCCGGAAGAGAGTCGTTCGATGTCCAGTCCGCTCAGTGCGTCCGACGTGTTGAACCGCGAGTTTCTGGAGGTCCGCGCCCGGCTGCTGCAGGTGGCGGCCGCGCTCGACCGACTCGATCGGGCCGCGGGTTCGGTCGACGACGATCCGAGGATGCGGAACATTCAGCGCGTGCTCGAGGTTTTGCGCAGCGGTGACCCAAAACGTGCGGAACAAGTGCAGATGATTTTCTCTCGCCCCTACAGCCCCCAGTGGCGCGAAGGTTTTGAAATTTCGCGGAAGGGTTAGCGCCTCGCTCCGCAGTGCCCGCCCAAAGCGTCGCCTGCGACTACCGCCGTCGCCGCTGTTCTTCCGCTGGTAAAAGCCCTGGATGCCTGGCATGTATTACATCGATCCGCACATTCACATGGTGTCGCGCGTCACGGACGATTACGAGACGTTGGCCAAGATGGGCTGTGTCGCCATGAGCGAGCCGGCATTTTGGGCCGGCTTCGATCGCGGCACCGTCGACGGTTTCCGCGACTACTTTCGTCAGTTGACCGAGTTCGAGCCCAAACGGGCTTCCTGGTATGGCGTGCGGCATTACACCTGGCTCTGTATCAATGCCAAGGAAGCCGAAAACGTGCGCCTGGCTCGCGAGGTGATTGCCCTGGTCGGCGAGCTGCTCGACACGCCCGGGGTGCTGGGCATCGGCGAGATCGGCTTGAACAAGAACACCCGCAACGAAGCGATCGTCTTTCTCGAGCACGTCGATCTGGCGATGAAGACCGGCGAGCAGATTCTGATCCACACGCCTCATCTGGAAGACAAATACCAGGGAACGCGGATGATCCTGGACATGCTCAGCGACGATCGCCGGATCGACCGCGGCCGGGTGTTGGTCGATCACGTCGAAGAGCACACGATTCGCGAGGTGCTCGACCGCGGTTTCTGGGCCGGCATGACCCTTTACCCGGTGAGTAAATGTACGCCCGAGCGGGCGGTCGACATGGTTGAGCTCTATGGGCCCGAGCGGCTGCTGGTCAATTCGGCGGGCGATTGGGGACCCTCGAAACCGACGGCGGTTCCCGATTTTATTCTGGCCATGCGGCTGCGTGGGCATCCGGAAAGTCTGATCCGCCGGATCGTTTACGACAATCCGTTGCAATTCTTCCGGCAGAGCCGGCGTTTCGAGTTCACGCCGCCGCAATAGGCCGCCGGTTTCGATTCGGGCCGCCGAATTTGCGTCATCCCGCTGGGCATCTCGCAAAGCACGCGGGTCGGAAGCTAGAATAAGCGCGGCCGCGACGGGCCAATTCTGTGCCGCGCGTATCGCGTCCGCCCTTTCCGTTTCACCCCGGGCTTCCAATCAGAGGTGTTCGCATGCAAGCCGCCCCGTTCCAGCCATTTTTTTTCCTTCGATCGGCGGCCTGTGCGACGCGATGGCTCGGCAACGTTTTTGCCCGAAGCATTTTTGCCGTTGGCCTGCTCGCGGCCGGGCTGTTGCTGGCCACGCAATTCGCGGTCGCCGCGGATGATGAGGCCGGCTTCGAGCCGATTTTCGACGGCAAGACGCTCGATGGCTGGGATGGCGACCCGAAGCTCTGGTCGGTCAAGGATGGCGCACTCGTCGGCGAGGCGACCGCCGGAAATATGCCGAAAGACGATACCTTTTGCGTCTGGCGAAAAGGGACCGTCGATGATTTCGTGCTGCGAATGGAAATCAGAATCAACGGGAAGGGCCCCAATTCAGGAGTCCAATACCGCAGCAAAGAATTCGAGAAGTGGCGCGTCGGCGGCTACCAGGCCGATTGGGATAAGGCTGGCGTTTACGTCGGCACCCTCTACGAGCAACCGATTCAAAACGTCGGACGCCACTCCTTGGCCAAGGGAGGGACGAAGGTCGTCATCGATGCCGACGGCAAAAAAGAAGTCACCAAGATTGGCAACCTCGAAGACATGATCGACGATGGCTTCGATCCCGACGGTTGGAACCTGTACGAAATCTCGGCCGAGGGGAATCATCTAACGCACAAGGTCAACGGCAAGCTGTTCATGGAATGCATCGACAACCAAGTGGACAAGCGAGCGATGTCGGGCATCGTGGCGGTGCAGATTCACGGCGACCGGGTGATGAAAGTCGAATTCAAGAACATTCGGCTCAAGCGGCTCAAACCTTGACGGCGCGGAGTGACGCTCAATACGCCGTGAGCGCGATTCTTCAAATTCCGAACTGGCGCAGCACCAGGTCGTAAATGTCGGTGTCGGCCAGCGCCTGGCCGACCAAAACGCCCGGCTCCGAAGCGACAATCACGCCCCGTTGGGCTTCGTCTCGGGCCGGAGCGCCGTGCGATCCGCGGACGAGCGAGGCATCGAGCGGGATGCCACGCGCGACGGGATCGAAAAACAGTTCCACCGGGTCGTAGCCCGGCTTGCGGTGGATGTCGACCGTGCGGGCAAATGCCGGGGCGGCCGCGTCGTCGAGCCAATAATAATAGGCCTGCCAACTGTTGGGTGTCGACACCAACACCACTTCGCCCGAACGCGGATGGTCGAGCTCGTAGAGCCCCAGTTCGTCTCCGACCAGCACCTGGGCAAAGCCGGGCGTGCGGCGAAACAGGTCGGCCACGCGCGGAATGTCGGCCGGATCGGCGACATAGACGTGCGAAAACTGATGATCGACCAGCGCCCAGGCCCGACTGGCGGCCAGGTCGAGGTGTTCGCCATCCGGCTCGCGGCGCACCTCCAGCAACCCGGCCGAGCGAAGGACGCGGTTCGGATACGTTACGTGATCGACCGGCACGATCGTGTATTCGCTGGCCACGATCCACAACGGTCGGTCCGGGCAGTAGGCTTCTTCGCAACCGGCGACCAGTTGTGCCAGCACTCCATCGAGCGCCAGCAGCGCCTGATCGGCCGCCGGACTGTCGGGCCCGAATTTTTGAGCCGCGTAGTCCAGGTGGGGCAAGTAGATGTAGAAAAAATTCGGCTGCCACCGGCGGGCCGCCAAGACCGCGCTCTCGGCGATCCAAGCAGTCGATTGGATGCCTGCCAACGGGCCCCAGAAATGCTTGAGCGGGAAATGCCCGAGCGCGTCGCGCAGCGTGCCGTAAAGTTCCGTCGGCTGGGTGTAACACCAAAGCGATTCCGAGCCGTCGGGGTTATGAATCGGAGCGGGCGTACAGATCAAATCGGCACTGGCTCCTTTGGTCAGCAGTCCGAACCAAGCGGCCGACGTCAGCGATTCGTCATGCTGGTGAAGCATGTCCCAGATTTGCGGTCGCTCGACGACGTCGTTCCAGGCGGTCCACATTTCGACCTGGTGTTTTTCGCGCCAATAAAACCCGTTGGCCACCACGCCGTGCTCTCGCGGCAAGCGGCCGGTCGTCATGTTCACCTGCACTGGACAGGTGACACCAGGAAAACTGGGAACCAAATTCGTCACATCGCCCCGCTCAGCCAGCCGCTTGAGCGTGGGGAGACGCTGGACGTCGGCTTTGCGCAGGCCAGGAATCGACAACAAAATCACATGGTCGGACATGGCAGGTTTTTCTCGCTCTGGCTCAGGTGGGGTGGAAGGGTCCATCGAGGGAGGGGACCGCGGCCGCGCTGGGTGCTCAATGGTACTGGAGCGCGGGGCAATGACCAAGCCGGCGGCCGTCTTTCGGATGGCCCCGGTGGCATTCGACGCGGCGGCTTAGTGCACGCGTTGCATTTGCCGTAGAAAGTCGGCGTCGAGGCGCGAAAGATCGTTGCCGAAGGCCGCCTGAAATTCTTTTTTCCGCTCGGAAGGATCGTCCCACAGGAGCTGACGCTTTTCTCGCAGCATCTTCAGGTAGGCGATATATTCCTTGGAGTGGTTGCGAATCAGGTAGTAGTTCAAGGCCCAGGCTTCGGCGTACGCATCCAGTGCGGCGGCCCCGTCACGCAATCGCGTGTCGTCGGAAATGAGCGTGGAGAGGGAATCGGCCGGTCTCCGGGTGAGATACTCGCGGAACCGGTCGAGACGCGGGCGATTGACGGCCCCGATTTCCTTCCAGCCCTTGGCGTTGGTGAGGTCGGGGGTTTCGAAATAGACGGCGATTCCTTCACTAACCCACAACGGGATGTCGGCAAAGCGAGTTTGCAGGCCGCTGTTGAAGGCGATCTGATGTGTGGCCTCATGGATGATCGTTGCCACGAGCGGTTCGGCCTGCGGCTGAGCCAGCAGAGCGTTGATCTGGGCGGCATTGCCACGCCGCTGACCGCCGGCCGCGAGCGCTTCGACGCCGGTCAAATCGTACATCGTCATGCGGTTCGATTGCAGGCTGTAGTAGCCGATGATCGAGTCGGCGGTCTTGCCGACTTCGCCACGTGCGTGGGCGACGTACGAATCGCGATCGCGAAAAACGATGGCCACCAGCGGAAACTCCGGCTCCGACAGTTTCAGCCCCTTGCGCGACCAGAAACCGGTAAAGCCGCGGTAGAGCTGTTCGAAAAGCGACCCACACCACTTGGCGTACTCACGCGAAGTGTTGTAGCAAATCAGATAGTGCGTCGTCTGATAAGACTCGAAGCCGGCAGGCAGTTCCTTGAGCAACGCTTGGGCCAAAGGCTCACGGGCCAACGGAGCAAAAGCCGTGTCATCCTTGCGCTCGGCGACCAACTCCTGGGGCAAGACCGACCAAAGTCGGCCATCGGCGGCTAGCAGCAGCAGGCCGCCATCTTCGGCCGTGACGAGCACGCGGCCCGAAATCGTGAGCGGTTGCCCCTCGCGCCGCAGGTCGACGTGGTCCAGCGCAAAAGCCGGCAGCGGAGCGAGCGCCGCGACGGCCAATGAGAGACAGCGGAGGAAAGCGAGCAACTTCATGCCGGAGAACCCAACGACCGGACGGAGACGGGATTGCGCGAGCGCTCGGCGCCCAAAGGCCAGACGAAAAAACGGTTTACCGTTCTGCCATCGGCCCATAACCATAGCCTGGACTTCGGTTTCCGTCAGCAGCGATCCGCAGCCCCCATCCTAGCATGGCACGGACCGGAGCGCATTCCAAGGCAATTTTCGTCGGTCCGCCGTGCGAGCGCGGGCAGTTTGCGCGGCCTTACGGCCGGCTGTCAGTTGGTTGCTGAGCCTTTTAAGCGGTCGACCAAAAGGGGGGAAATGACCTGGGCTGGCTGCGACCGGATTGATAGAATCCGCCCCCCTCGATTTTTCCGAAGTGCTTGCAGGAGCCCCTGTCATGGCAAAGACGAACTCGACCAAGACGAATCCTCCCGGTGTCGCTGTCGGACCGGTTTCAATCGCGACCGGGGCCAATGGGTCGGGGGAGGCCGAAACCTCAAATGTGGCCAGCCCGCAAGTCGGCGATCATTTCATTCCGATCCGCCAGGCGGAATTGGTCGATTTGTTAGCGAGTCAGCCCGATTTGAAGGCCCAAGAGGTCGATCACTTTCGTCGCCTGGCGCAGATTCTGTCGGCGACGGTCCACCACGAATACCACCAAGAGCTCGAGGCGTTGAAGATCGATTATGCCTCCTTCGATCCCGATTCCGACACGGTTCCCGTGGGAGCAGCGACGTCGGGGGGACGTTCGACGCGATTGGATGCCTTGTTCGATCGTTTGGCGAAACTCCTTGAGCGGGCGAACTTCACCTATTTGACGCGCGAGGCGCTGGAGCATGCCTTGTCCGGCGCCAGCCAATGGGGATTGAACCTGACCGTCGATTTCGAGGTTTTCGACCGCTTGGAAATCTATGTTCGCGGCCATGGAATCGAGCGCCGGCAGGTGCGCAACTTAAGCACCAGGTTCCGCAAGGTGGAGTCGGATGCCGAGACGTTCCAGCGGCTGGTGGTGATGCTGAAACTGCGTCCCCATCATTCGCTGCCCAAAGGGGTCGACAACGACGACGTCTATCTGAAGCTGTTCAAGGACATTCCACGCATGGACTTGGAGATGTTGCTCCCCGGCACACAAATCAAAATGTCGCTCTTCGATCGGACGAAAATCGTCTTGCCCACGGTGTCGGGCATGGCGATGACCGGCTGGAAAGCGATTCCCCTACTGATGGGGTTGGCGGTGAGCGGCGTCTACAACTCGTTGGCCCTGCTTGGCCTGGCCGGAGGCACGATCAGCTATGGATTGCGATCGTTCCGCGGTTACCTGCAAACCAAGGAGCGCTATCAGCTCAGCCTGACCGAGAGCCTATATTACAAGAACCTGGACAACAATGCCGGCGTGCTGATGCGGCTGATCGACGAGGCTGAAGAACAGGAAAACCGCGAGGCATTGCTCGCCTATTTCTTCCTCAGGCGCGACGTGGCCCCCACGGGCCTCACCGCCGAGCAACTCGACCGGCGAATTGAGGCATTTCTCGCTGCCCACCTGGGACGCGCGATCGATTTCGAAGTCGGGGACGCACTGGCCAAGCTGGTCCGCTGGCGGTTGGTGGAGCAACTGCCGCAGGACAGGCTCCGTGCCCTGCCACTCGAAGCCGCCCTGAGCACTCTCGATAGTGCTTGGGATCAGATCTTCTCCTACTCCCAGGCTGCCTAAGACGCGCTGCTGTGGGCCGATCGGGCGCTTGCCGACCGGACGGGCGCGCTGTGAGTTGCCGTCGCCCCCATGGGTCGCATGCCCAACGCGCTGAGGGCCCACTGGCTGGCAGGTCTCGCTGGCAATGCGGCCGAGCGATCGGCTAAGAATGCAGTTCGTGCAAGGCCTTCAGCGCAACGATGGCTGCCAAGGTCGCGACGACTGCATTGTATTCGCGGCTCTTGAGCCATTGCGAAAGCCGCCAGCCAGACAGGGTTGGCCGGACGGTCAACCGGGGCAAGAAGCGCGGCGTCGAGGCTGCGTATTGTGGCCACTCACTGGGAAATTTGCTGGCCAGGAAATGCTCTTCGGATCGGACCTTGGGGACATACAACAGCGCCAAGACGACTGCCGAAATCCACAGATTTTCCGGATCGCCGATCAACAGGCAAATCCCGACGACCATCAAAAACGACCCCAAGTAGAGCGGGTTACGCACCAGGCGGTAGGGACCGCTCATCGTCAGTTGTGTGCTTTTGGTCAGAAAGCCGGCCGCCCAGGATCGCATCGTCAAACCGCCCATCAGGCACAGCAGGCCTGCCACCGAGCGATAATCGGTCCAATCGAAGATGTCGTGGGGCACGATGCCACGAACCACGTCTTCGATCATCAGGATCCCGAAGACGGCAATCGAAATCGGCACGCGACGACGAACGAGAAACTGCACGAAACGATTGGGAGATGGCTCGGACATAGACATGCTTTTCCAATCCAAAAGTAGGCGATTCGGTCAGCCGGAACACATCGCCAAAGACTTCACGCGTAAATCCCCAGACGTGTCCAAATCGGAAGTAGCGTACCGAGCGGATGCGGCTGCAGACTCGGCACGCGAGCGGCTTTCCGCCCCCGATCAGGCCAGCCATTCGAGCCGCACCGGCAGGTGCGTCAGCACGCCAATTACTGGTTTCTTCGGATTTGCCGCAACGAGACATGAGCGTCGTGAACCGAGGGATTGAATAGCAAAGGCGGCCTCCCCGGTCAATGCGACCCAGAGACCGTAGAATGCCTGCTACCCGAGACTCGTTGCGATCTTAAGCAGCGCTAGCTCGGAAGTTTGCTGGCACCACGCGCCGTTCCGGCTCGAGCGGCCACGGCCACCTCCTGAGAGGCGTTCGGTTCCCAGCCCAAGCTAGGGGGGAGTGGCGATGAGCCACCGCTGGGGACTGAGTGGCTATCCGCCTGAGTCCTTCCGACCCGATCGGTTGACCAGTGCAACCCCTGCGCAAGCGGTGTGCATATCGTCGGCCACATGATGGGGTGGCGGGACTGTGACTGGGTGTCCCAAGGTATGCTGTCGCTGTGTCTTACGACGCGCGATCGGCCGCCGACCACGGATTGCAGGGCGTGGGTGCGAGATTTGCATGATTAGCGGAATTTGGCGCGGCTCGAACCCGCCGTCACTGCGGCGCAATCACCCGCGGCTGGGAGAAAGTCGGTCCAGCGTATGAACGGCCCATTTCGCCGGATTTATCTAGGCGGCATCTTTTTCTTGTTGACGTGTGCCGTGGGCGTCGCCGGCTACATGATCATAGCCGGATGGTCGCTACTTGACGCCGTCTACATGGTGGTGATCACCGTATTCAGCGTCGGTTATGGTGAGGTGCGGCCGCTCGATGATCCTATCCTGAGGACCTTCACAATTTTGATCATTGTCGCCGGCTGTTCGTCGGGCATTTACGTGGTGACAGGTTTTTTTGCGATGGTCGCCGAAGGCGAAATCAATAAGGCGCTGGGAGGTCGGCGAATGACGAAGGAAATCGATAAACTCTCCAATCACACGATCATCTGCGGCTTTGGGCGGGTCGGCCAAATGCTCGCCCACGATCTGGCCAAGGCCAATCAAGAGTTCGTCATTATCGATAACAGCGAGGAGCGGGTCAGTGGGGCACGGAATGCCGGCTATCTGGTCCTGAAGGGCTCGGCCTCGGACGAAGATACGCTCGAGGCGGCCGGAATCGCTCGCGCGCGGGTCTTGGCCACGGTCCTTCCGGACGACACGACCAACGTCTTCATTACGCTGAGCGCCCGGGAATTGAACGGGACGATGGAAATCATCGCCCGCGCCGAATCGCCGTCGACCGAGAAAAAATTGCTTCGCAGCGGAGCAACCCGGATTGTACTTCCCGCTTTGATCGGCGCCACGAAGATTGCCCAAATGATCCTGCGGCCCACGGCCGACGATCTGCTGCAAGAAGCCACGGGCACCGTCTATTTAAACGAGGAACTCAAATCGATCGGCTTGGAGTTGATGGAGATCACGGTCCAAGCAAAATCGCCGATGTGTGACCAGCCGATCAGTGATCTCGAATTGGGCGGCGGATTCGTCATCGTTGCCATCCGCCAGCCTGACGGCCACTGCGCTCGAAATCCCAAGTCGGAAGTCAAACTGTGCGAGGGGGATGTTCTCATCATTCTGGGCCACCAAGGGGCTTTGCCACAGCTCGCCCGCAAGGCTCGGGCGCGCACCGCGGTCAGCTTTCGCGGCAACACCCAGTAACCCTGTCTTGAGGTCTTTTGGGCCGAAACCGGCCCCCCGGCGGACACGACTTACCAAAAAGTAACCGTTCGACATGCGCTCGCGCCGAACGATCGGCGATAGAATAAGAGGTGTAATCAGGCACGGCCCCTCGAGGGGCGACGCTTTTCAAGATGTGGGAGGGTCGCTGGCGATGAATCTTCCAAATACGGTGCGGTTGCCCGAAGCGCTGGTCAAGGCTTTCAGTCACGCGGACGCCCAGCATAAGGACCACGAAAAACGCAAATCGGTCGTGGTGCCGCCGCTGACCATCACCATCAGTCGTCAGGCGGGTGCCCAAGGAACGACGGTCGCCAGGGCGGTCGGGGCCCGGCTTGGATGGCCGGTCTTGGATCACGAATTGCTGGAACGGATGGCGGCCGAGATGCACGTCAACGTCCGCTTGCTCGACAGCATCGACGAGCAGCACGTTCCCTGGTTGGTCGAACGGATGGAGGCTTTCTCGTCCATTCCCTTCGTCAGTGAAAGCTCATACGTCCGACAATTGCTCGATACGATTCTCTCGCTCGCTTCGCGGGGCGAGTGCGTCATCGTGGGTCGGGCCGCCGCCCACATTTTGCCCCCTGCCCTGGCAATCCGCGTCCGCCTGGTGGCTGAGTTTGCCGATCGGGCTCGAACGATGATGCACGAACTCAGTTGCACCTTCGACGAAGCGGAACGACAGGTCAAGACTCTCGACCAGCAGCGGACGACCTTCGTCAAAAATCACTTTCACTGCGATGCAGCAGCACCGGAAAACTACGACCTGTTGCTGAACACCTCGAGACTCGACATCGGAACGTGCAGCCAGCTCATCATGACGGCTCTCGAAGATCGACGTCGGGCCTGGTCGATTGGCAATGTCTAAAAGCGTGTTGAAAAATTGGGACAGGCACCTCACGACCGCCGCTTCTCCCGAGATTCGCGCATTGCGGTTCGGAGCCAGTCCCATTTTTCAACGGCCTGCTAAGCTGCCGCCGGCACAACTCCCCCGACTTGCCTAGGTTCGGGTGGCGGCTATTACCGGCCTTTGGGAGCAAACGGGCACACGTCGGGCCGCGAATCTCGACAGGTTGACCTTGTTTCGCCTTTTTGCGCGGTATGCGCCTCTTCTCAAGCGTTCCCATCGTTGCGACCGATAATTAGAAATAGCGTCTCTGCGCGCACACTTTTCCCGTGCGCGCCGGGGGTGCCCGGTCCGCGGCAGGTGGCTCCCGCGCGTGCGCTGGCGAGCGTTTTCGAGCAACCTCGGGTTCTAACGACTCTGGTTCGTCATGGTTTCAAAGCGGTTCTGTTTCGCCGCCGCTCTGCTGTTTGCCCTGGCCGGCACCGCTCGGCCAGAGGAGGCGTCTGAGAGCGAAACCGCGCCCAAACCGATCTTCACGCGGCAGGGAAGGTTCGCCATTCCCTTTCGGGTAGAGAATCCCGCCCCCAACGTTTCGCCGCCAACCAAAATCCGCCTGTTCGTGTCGGAAAACGAAGGACACAATTGGCATCTCGACGGCGAGGTCGCGCCGACTGAGAAAGGTTTCGATTTCCGCACGTCCCATGACGGGGAATATTGGTTCACCATTCGATCGGTCGATGCTCAAGGACATTCCTATCCCGACGGCGCGTACGATCCACAGTTGCGGGTGATTGTCGATACGCTCGCTCCACGGCTGGAGCTGCGAGCCGAGCGCGGCACCGATCACGAGATCACGATCCGTTGGGATGTGGTCGATACGGCGATCGACACGGCCACCTTCAAATTGGAATACCAATTCGGCGGGGGTGCCTGGCAGACCTTGGCCGTCGAGCCCGAGTCGCAGCATCTCGCCAGATTGACGCTCGTCGGCGAAACGCTTTGGTGGCCACCGGCCGGAAGTGGCAAGATCGTTCTGCGGGCGAGCGTTGCCGATCGGGCCGGCAATCCGGCGGTAAGCCAATTCCAACTCGAGGGCATTAGCCCCCCCGCGGCACAAACAACGACCGCCGCGATGCCCCGCAATCAACCTGCTGCCGCGGGCCAACCCGGCCGCAAGCTGTTGGAATGGCCGGCCGAGCCGACGGCCGAAACCCTTGGACGTTCGATGCCAGGGGCTGCGGCGGGGGGCGGGCGCCGCGCGGGTCCCGATTCGGATTGGCGCGTGGCCAAAGGCGGGTCGACCGATCGGGATCCGAATTCCCCGGCCGGGCCGCGCGTGTCGACTGTCGCTCAGGAAACACCTTTGACCGGACCTGCGGGCACAGGCGAGTTTGGCGCCTGGCCGGTCGGCGAGCGACCGCAAATGGTCAACCGGCGAACGTTTGAATTGGATTACGAGGTCGACGCCGTAGGCAATTCGGGTATCGCGAAGGTCGAACTGTGGGGAACGCGCGACGGCGGCCGGCATTGGCAACGGTTCGGACAGGACGATGACAATCGTAGTCCCATCGTCGCGACAGTCGTTGCCGAGGGGCTCTACGGATTCCGCGTCGTTGTCGAAAGCGGCAACGGGCTGGCCAGCGAGGCCCCACACGATGGCGACCTGCCGGAAGTCTGGATCAACGTCGACCTGACCAAGCCGACCGCTCGCATTACCGCGACGGATGTGACCCACGAGCAAGGAGAGCTAGCGATCGGCTGGGAAGCGAGCGACGCTGCGCTGGAACCGCGGCCCGTCTCACTCTTTTACAGCGACCAGCCGCGCGGGCCCTGGACCCCGATTGCCGCGGGCTTGGAGAATACGGGCCGCTTTGTGTGGCGACTCGACAACCACGCCCCGGAGCAAGTTTTTTTGCGGTTGGAAGTCCGCGACGAAGCGGGCAATGTGGGAGCGGATGAAACCCGCACGCCGGTTCTGATCGATCGTCAACGGCCTCAAGGACGGATCCGCGGCGTGCGTGCGATGAATTCGGCCGCTTCACCCCTGGGCGGCCCGGCCCAAACCTCTCCCGACTTGGGCCAGCGCTAGACCGGCGCGGCGGTGGATGGTCCTCCCCAGCCGATTCAGACGCCGATGTGAGCGACCTCGCCCGGCGCTCGCCGGCCCGCCAGATTCGCCACGGCCGCCAGCAGAGCGCTCGGTTCCACCGGCTTGCTCAAGTGCATTTGAAAGCCGCTCGATAGCGTGTGCGCACGGTCCTCGGTGCGGGCGAAGGCGGTCAGCGCTGCCGCCGGAATTTGTCCTCCTTCGTGAGCGGGCAATTGCCGAATGCGGCGGATCAAAGCATAGCCGTCTTCCTCCGGCATGCCGATGTCGCTCAACAGCACGGCGGGGCGACTCTGCCGCAGAATCACCAGCGCTTCGGCCGCCGATGCCGCGGTAATCACCGACGCATCGCAGTCTTCCAGCAGTCGGCGCACTAATTCCCGGCTTTCGCGTTCGTCGTCGACGACCAACACCCGCACGCCGGCAAGCCGCGGCCGTGGGCAGACCGGCTCGCCGCGCTCTGGCGATCCGGAGAGCAGAAGGGGGTGTATCTCGGCGGTTTCTTCCGGCTCGAGCGCTGGCAGCGAGACGGTGAAACTTGAACCCCGCCCTTCGCCGGCGCTGAGCACGATGACCGATCCGCCGTGCAATTCGACCAAATGGCGGACGATGGCCAAGCCCAGCCCCAGGCCGGTGTGGCGGCGCGTCGTCGAGGCATCGGCCTGTCGAAATCGCTCGAAAACATGGGGCAGAAACTCGAGCGGAATGCCTTGGCCGGTGTCGCTGACTTCGATTTCGACGTGGGCGTGAGACTGGGTCAGCCGGGCTTGCACGCGGCCCCCCTTGGGAGTGAATTTGACGGCGTTGGCCAGCAAGTTCCAGACGACCTGCTGCAGCCGGTTCGGATCGCCCATCACCGGGCCGGTGGCGGGGTCGAGGACTTTGATGAGGCGCAAACCTTTGGCTTCGGCGGCCGGCCGGACCGATTCGATGGCGGCGTCGATGATGTTGACCAACTCGACGCGCTGGACGTCCATCCGCAGCTTGCCCGAGATGATCCGGCTCATATCGAGTAGATCTTCGATCAGTTGGGTTTGCGACCGGGCGCTGCGCTGGATGATTTGCAGCGCCTGGGCGGTTTCCTCCGGTCCCATGCGGCTGGTGGTCAGCAGGTGGATCCAACCGAGAATGACGTTGAGGGGAGTGCGCAGCTCGTGGGACAGGGTGGCCAGGAATTCGTCTTTGACGTGGCCGATGCGCTCGGCTTCGGCTCGGGCGGCGCGTTCGGCGGCCAGCAGACGTTCGCGTTCGATTTCGGCCCGCTTGTCGGCCGTAATGTCGCGGACGACTTTGGCGCCTCCCGTCACGTGTCCATGGGCGTCGCACAAGGGAAAGATGGTCAACGAGACATTAATCGCGCGGCCGTCTTTGGCCGTCCGCAGGGTTTTGAAATGTTCGACGCGTTCGCCGTGCCGCAGCCGCTCGAGCAGATAGGCATGTTCGGCCTCGCCACCGTTGGGGACGAGCAGCGACAGCGGCCGGCCGATGACTTCCGCGGGGGCAAAACCAAACAGCCTTTCGGCGCCGCCATTCCAGGCCGTGATGACGCCGTCAGGCGTCTGACTGATGATCGCGTCGTTGGAAGACTCGAGGATGGCCATCAGCTTGGTACGAGCCGCTTCGGCCTCGCGGTGTTCGGTCAAGTCGAGCACGAAGATCACGATCTGGCCGGCGTCTTCAATTCTGGCGACACCGACCAGAACGGGTACCCGGCTGCCATCTTTGCGGACGTATTCTTTCTCGTAGGGAGCGCATTTCCCGGTCCGTCGCACTTCGGCCAGGGCACGCTCGGTGCGGTCGGCATACTCGGGAGCGGAAATGGCCGCGCGCTGAATCACGCCGGCCTCGAGGTCCTCTCGGCCGTATCCGATCAACTGCAAAAAGGCATCATTGGCCGAGATCAGCCGGCCCTCGAAATCGGCGAACGCGATTCCGATCACGTTCGAGTCGATGACTCGGCGCAACCGCAACTCTTGTTGCTCCAGCACCGCCTTGGCCTTGGCACGCTCGATGGCATCGAGCCGCACGGCGTTGAATAACAGCCCCAATAGCAGCAGGTTGAAGGCGGCCAGTCCCACGAAGTTGACCCAGTTGAGCCGTTCCGCCGAATCGGATTTCTGCTGGCTCCTATCGAGCCGCGTTTCCTCATGGACTTTCATCTCGGCCACGGTCTTTTCGGCGTTGCGCGTTATTTGCAGGCCGGCGTCGGTATCGATCAGATTCTTGGCCGCCTCCAGACTGTCGGCCGGGCGCCGCTCGACGGCGGCGGCTAAACCAGCCATCTTCTCGTCGACCGCCCGCCGCAACTCCATCAACCGCCGTTGCTGCTTGGCCGAATCGGCGTCGATCGATTTTTCCAACCGGGTCAGTTGTTTTTCGATCGCGTCGCGGGCCTGCTGGAAGACCGTCAGAAACCGCTCATTGCCAGTGATCAGGTAATGGAGTTGCCCGCTCTGGGCGTCCTCGAGCATCTCGATCACGGAATCCATGGCGCCGATGGCGTCGTGAATGCCCGTGACCTGGCGATCGGTGACGACGACGTTCGAGATGACGACGTAGCGCAAGGCAAAGCTGGCGACCAGCGCCACGGCTGCCGCGGCAAACCAAAGTTTCAAACGTGGCGAAAGGACGGTGGACATGGAAGCCAGCTCGATGTGAGTGCCCCGATCGACGCCGAATTTCTGGCGATTCATCCCGGGGGGCCAATCGCCGGGAGTGCGGCAACCGAATGCCAGCACGCGCTACTTCCAGGCAAACTGCCGGCCGCTCAACCGCTCATAGGCTTCGACGTATTTCTCTCGAGTCTTCCGCACGATCTCGTCCGGCAGCGGCGGCGGCGGACTGTTCTTGTCCCAGCCGACCGACGACAACCAATCGCGGACAAATTGCTTGTCGAACGAAGGAGGACTTTGACCGGGTTGATACCGATCGGCAGCCCAAAACCGCGAACTGTCGGGCGTCAGGACCTCGTCGATCAGAATCAATTCGTCATTCCACCAGCCCCATTCGAATTTGGTGTCGGCGATCAGAATACCACGCTGGCGGGCATGCTCGGCTCCGCGAAGATAAACCGCCAGACTGCGGTCGCGCAATTGCTCGGCCACCCGGCGACCGACGCGATCGGCCATCTCGTCGAAGCTGATGTTCTGGTCGTGGCCGGATTCCACCTTGGTGGCCGGCGTGAAAATCGGCTCGGGCAGAATGGAACTCTCGACCAGGCCGGTGGGGAGCCGAATGCCGCAAACCGTGCCCGACTGTCGATATTCGGTCCAGGCCGATCCGGCCAGATAGCCGCGTACGACGCATTCGATCGGCACGACCCGGGCCCGACGAACCCACATCGTCCGGCCGCTGAGCACCTGGCGGTCCTCGTCCGACAGGGCCAGCATGGCGTCGGCGTCGACCGAGAGCATCTGGTTCGGCTCGTCGAGCAAGTCGAACCAAAACGCGCTCAATTGGGTCAGCACGCGCCCCTTGTCGGGAATGCCGGTCGGTAGGACCCAGTCGAAAGCGCTGATCCGATCGGTGCTGACCAGCAGCAGTTCGCCGCCTAAGTCGTAGATATCGCGAACTTTGCCCCGCCGCACCGGCCAGCGGCTGAGCGAAGTTTGCAAAACAACCGTATCCGGCATGCCGTTACCAGGTGCGAGTGAGCTTTTATCCAGTCCTTGGTTCGCTCAGTATACACCCCTGACGCCGGAGGCGGCTAGTACGCCGGCGGCAGAGACCCCCCCCGTGCCAGCGGGCTGCCGACCGGGAGAGCAAAAAACCGCCAAGAAGGCTCGGCGGCCATCCCCCTCCCCAGCCAGAACGGTTGGTTGGCGGATTGCGTTTCGGCGCACAATAAATCACATTGCACTTCGCGGAGCGTGCGCCGAGCGTCGAAGCGCACGAGGAACACCCGCTGTCGCAACGTCAGAATGGTCCGGCGCGTGCAGACGAGGAGGCTGGCAGTCGAGCCCGCGCCGCGCATCGCGCGCCGCGGCGGTTCGCACCCGGCGCCGCGCGGTCACGCGTTCGTGCCCAACTTTCGTTGATCGTCATCCTTTTGTTCGAGCACCGGATGCCTAGCCGATGGGCCTGATGCGATTTCTCGTGCCGCGGCCAATTCTGGCCGCCAACGCGCTCGAACGCGCCTATTTCTCCGGCATGGACGATCTGCCCTGGCAAAGCCGTAGCCAATGGCACGACGGCCAACTGTGGGTCAAGCGGATCGAAAACGACTCGGGCCAGTTCCACATTCCTTGGCCCGTCGAGGGCTATGGCGAACTGATGCTGGCGACTGCCACGCTGATGGAGCGCGACGCCCCCTATCATCTGTCGGTGGAATTGGCACGCGGCACGATACATCGTCTGCGGCAACATTTGGCGACCTGGCAAGCCTGGGGCCTGGCCGTGAGCGACCGCGTGCTGGCGCCGCTAGCTCTTGCCCGCAAGGCCTTCGCCCGCGCGGTCACCAAGCAAGGGCAGCCGGAAGTGGCTGACGAGTATGCGGCCGAGGCCATTGCACAGGCGCTGGATGCCGGAGACCGCTTGGCCCAGGAATATACCGAAGCGGCACTGGCCGCGCGGCGGCAGCAGGCCGCCCGAAACGCCACGCTGTTTGGAATTTCGCTGGGACCGGTGGCGGTCGACCCGGCGGCCGGTGAGTGGCTGGCCGACGTGTTCAATACGGCGATCATCCCTCTGTCGTGGCGCGACGTCGAACAGCATGAGGGAGTGCGTGATTGGTCGATTCCCGACCAGCAAATCGAGTGGTGCCGCGACCAAGGGATGCGAATCTGTGGCGGACCGCTGGTGCAGATCGATCGCTCGTCGGTTCCGGACTGGCTTTATCTGTGGGAAGGAGACGACGAGGCGGTCGTGAAATTCGCGGCCGACTACGTTCGTGCGGCCGTGACCCGGTATCGCGGAAAAGTCCATCTTTGGCAGTGTGCCGCGCGGCTCAATGTCAGCGACGTATTGAGCCTGACCGAGGAACAACGGCTGCGGTTGGTCGTTATTTCCGTCGAAGCGGTTCGCCAGACCGACCCTCGCGTGCCGGTGGTGTTGGTCATCGATCAGCCCTGTGCCGAATTCATGGGCGAGCGCGAATGCGACTTGTCCCCGCTCCATTTTGCCGATGCGCTGGTGCGGGCCGAGATCGGGCTGTCGGCAATCGGACTGGAGATCAATCTCGGCTACTGGCCCGGCGGAACTGCCCTGCGTGACGTCCTCGAACTCGGGCGTCAAATCGATCGCTGGAGCCTGCTCGGAATGCCGCTGTTGATAACGCTCACCATGCCGAGCGCCATGGCGGCCGATCCGCTGGCCCGCTCTCCGGCCCAGCCGCTTCCCTACGCGGCCGAGGACGAAACCACGGCCGAGCACCAGCGGCAGTGGATCGAGCGCGTGGTGCCGATGCTGTTGACCAAACCGGCGGTCCAGGGAATTTTTTGGAATCAATTTGCCGATAACGTTCCGCACGATTTTCCGCACGGCGGATTGATCGATGCCGCGGGCAAACCGAAGCCGGCGCTCGAAGCCTTGCGGAACCTGAGGAAACAGTTTTCGTGAGCCGCGGGATGACGCGAGCGTTTCACGCTGGTCGTCCCCCGCTCACGACGCCGAAGTGGCGAGCCGGAGATGAATCTCAGACCGACGCGAGAGAGTCATCATGCGAGACGTGATTCTTGCCATCGCCATTCTGCTCGCCGCACAAACCAGGGGAGCGGCCGCCGATCCGGACGGATTTGGCGTAGGCAAAAAGGTCCTGCCCAAACCGAACGCGGTCGTCACCCTGGGCGAGGAGACGATCGACAGCGATCGTTTCTCGGCTCCGTGGGTCATTCAGGATTCGCGCGAAGGGTGGCTTTTGGTCGGCGATCGTCGCGCGGGCTGGGTCGAGCAAAGCCAGGTCGTCGCTCTGGCCGACGCCCCCGCCTACTATGCCCAGTTCATCAACAGCACGCAGCACAAGAGCAACGCGCACAAGGCGTGGGCCAGCTATTACCGAGCCGTTGCACTGCAGGAACGTGGCGACCTAGACGGCGCCCTTGCCGATTACGACGAAGCCCTGCGGCTCGATTCCAGCCGTGCGGCGGCTTACCTTGGCCGCGGAATCGCCTGGCAGCGGAAGAAAGACTACGACCAGGCGATTGCCGATTTCAACGAGGCCCTCCGCCGCGATCCTTCCTATCGACTGGAAGCTGACACACAGCTTGCCGGAGCGTATGAGAATCGTGGCGGGGCACGGGCCGAAAAGAACGACTGGGACCAGGCGATTGCCGATTTCAGCGAAGCGATCCGCCTCAATCCCAATGACGCCGGACCGCTCAACTACCGTGGCTGGGTTTGGACCAAAAAGAAGGAGTACGACAAGGCGATTGCCGATTACGATCAGGCGATCCGGCTCAACCCGGCGGATTGCTCGGCCCTCAACAATGCCGCCTGGCTGAAGGCAACTTGTCCCGAAGATCGCTTTCGCAACGGCCGCGAGGCGATCGAATTGGCAACCAAAGCCAACAGTTATCTCGGGGGAGAATATTTCGCGTGGCTCGACACGCTCGCCGCGGCCCATGCCGAAGCGGGCGATTTCGATTCCGCCGTCGCGGTGCAGAATAAGGCCGTCGAAATGAATCCGGATGATAAGGAATTCGTCGAAGGTGCCAGGCAGCGGCTGGCGCTCTACCAGGATCACAAGCCGTACAGGGAAGAGTAGACCGCAATGCAGCAGGGTCAAGGCGTGTCATGCTGAATCTGAAAAGCACCAGTTCCGAGCGGTGGTTGGCGCAGGTCGACGACGATTTGCCGTCGGTGCTGGTCGACCATGCCCACTGCGAGAAGAAGGCGGCCGGCACGGCCATGAGTCTGATGTTCGCCTATCCGGGCCGGGCCGATTTGTGCCGCGAACTGGCCGACATTGTCGTCGAGGAACTCGATCATTTCCGTCAGGTGCTCGATTTGCTGGACGCGCGATCGATTCCCTTGCGGAGTCAGCGGCCGAGCAATTATGGGCGGCGGCTCAATGAATTGGTCCGCCCGCAGGATCCCGGCCGCGGAATCGACCGGATGCTGATCGCCAGCTTGATCGAAGCCCGATCGTGCGAACGGTTTGCCCTGCTGCGCGATCACGTTGCCGACCGCGAGTTGGCCGAGTTTTATGGTAGCTTGTTCGAGTCGGAAGCCCGGCACCATAGCACCTATGTCCGGATGGCCAAATTGTTCGGGCCGGACGACGTGATCGACGCTCGGCTGGACGAATTGGCCGTGATCGAAGCGGCGATCATCGAGCGGGGCGACGACGTCGCCCGCATGCACAGCTAAGCCCTGCGGAAAGAAAAAAGGGGCGGAGTCACACCTCGAATGAAGCCAGAAACCGAATCCATCGAGCGATTCCTCGAGTGCACCGACGTGATCGACTGGAAATCCCCCGAAATCCTCGAAGCCGTAGCGTCGATCGTGCCGGCGGCGAGTTCGGACGCGCACAACGCTCGCACACTGTTTGAATGGGTGAGGGACCGAATTCCTCACTCAAAGGATGCCGGCCTTGAGGCCGTTACCTGCAGGGCCAGCGACGTATTGAAGCACTGTACGGGGATCTGCTACGCAAAGTCGCACTTGCTGGCCGCACTCCTACGAGCGGCGGGGATCCCCGCCGGATTTTGCTATCAATTGCTGAGGCACGACCCGCCATTTGAAGGGATGGTTGTGCATGGATTCAACGGCGTGTACCTTGCCAGTCAAAGTCGGTGGATCAGAGTTGATTGTCGCGGCAACACCGGCGACATCAACGCTCAATTTAGCCTCGAAGATGGGCAACTTGCGTTTACGCCCGGCGCAGAACGTGGTGAATTCACCGACGAGCGGATTTTCTGCTCGCCGCTGCCTGCCGTCGTTCAGTGCCTGACAGAGTCGACAAATGTTAGCGCCATGTGGCCAAGACTACCCAGCGAATTGCCGTCGTCGTGATCGCATTAAGCGAGTCGCGCCTTTTTTCGCCCACGTAAGGAGGCTTTACCATGTCTGACCTTGAACGCAGAGACTTTCTGGCAGGCGCCGCGGCACTGGCAACCGCCGCCACGGCCGCTCTTCTCGCGACCAAGAAAGCCGAAGCCGGCGATCCGAGCTTCATGAACAATGTGCCCGACAAGTTGCTCTCCGGCGACGAACTGCCAACGTTCAAGTTTGCCCTCGAAAAATCCACGGGCAAGGTGATTGGCAACAGCTACGGGAAGGAGGCCACGGTCCTGCAGTTGCCCATCTCCAAAGGAATCGCCGGCGTCTCGATGAAGATCGAGCCGGGGGCCATGCGCGAGCTGCACTGGCACGCTACGGCCGCGGAATGGGCCTTCGTTGTCGAAGGAGGAGTCCGCACGACGGTCATCGATCCGCAGGGCTATGCCGAAACGAACGACTTCGAGCCGGGCGATCTGTGGTACTTTCAGCGCGGCCATGGGCACATGCTCGAGTGTCTGGGGGATCAGCCGTGCCATTTCATCCTGATCTTCGACAACGGCTATTTCTCGGAGTTCGGCACGTTCAGCATCACCGACTGGATCGGCCATACGGACAAGGCGCTGCTGGCCAAAAATTTCGGTCTGCCCGAGTCGGCATTCGAGGGATTTCCAAAGGAAGAAGTCTATTTCGCCCGCGGCAAAAAACCGCCAGAAGTGCCGGCACAGCCGCTGCAGGGCTGGAAGCTGCCGCCGCAAACGCATAAATACCGCATGTTGTCCCAGCCGCCGCACGCCGTCTTCAAGGGAGGCCGCGAGTGGCGGGTCGACTCCACGCGATTCGAAATCTCGAAGACGGTCACCGGTGTGATTCTCGACCTCGATCCGGGCGCCTTGCGCGAGCTGCATTGGCATCCGACCGCCGACGAGTGGCAGTACGTGATCGATGGCAACATCAGCGTGACGATGTTCGGCTCGAACGGCCGCTACCGAACCGAAACCCTGGAAAAGGGAGACGTCGGCTACATCCCACAGGGCTACGGCCACTCGATCGAAAACATCGGCAAAACGTCGTGCCGCGTCTTGGTCGGATTCAACACCGGCGTCTACCAGGCGATCGATCTAACGCAGTGGATTGCCGGCAACCCAACCGACGTGCTGGCGACGAATTTCAGCAAGCCGGCAGCGCTGTTCGAAAAGTTCCCCAAAAAGGACATATTCATCGCCAGTAAAGACGGGCCGGAAAAATAGGGCGGTCTGTTTTGGGCGATTACCCCCGGCAACGGCACCCCCCGGTTATGGACCGTTACGGCCGGAAATCGACCCGGCAGTGGTCTCGCTGGGCTGCGAGATTCGGCCATTTTTGTTATAACCGGCGCAGGGGCCCGGCGCGGGTCTTTCAGGTGAAAAGAGGGCGGTTGGACAGAATTTCGAAGCGGCACCGTTGTCGCTCAAAGGATGGTTTGCGATGCGTATCGGAATGACGTTTAACGTTCGGACGGAATCGCGCGGCGCCAACCCGACCGAGGGCATGAGCCCAGAAGCCGCCGCCGACGAAAGTGCCCACCACAGCCGTTATGCCCAGTGGGCCGATGACGACGAGGAATTCGACGCGCCCGAAACCGTGCAGGCCCTGGCCGCCGTGCTCG
>Ga0182024_10002993_pt1 | contig 40988 bp, 34 predicted proteins | sample P32metaG_FD_120480 | JGI IMG/M metagenome (GOLD analysis project Ga0182024, IMG submission 120480) | Permafrost microbial communities from Stordalen Mire, Sweden - P3-2 metaG (Illumina Assembly) | ecosystem: Environmental > Terrestrial > Soil > Wetlands > Permafrost | place: Sweden: Stordalen...
CCACTTCAAGACGCACCAGAAGGACCACGGCTCGCGCCGCGGCCTGCTCATGCTAGTCAGTAAACGGCGTCGTTTACTCGACTACCTCAAACGATACGATTCCGAGCGCTATAAGACGGTCATTGGAAAGCTCGGCATCCGCAAGTAAGCTTGCGAAACAGGCTTGCGAAATAGACCCTGGGAAATAGTTCCCACAAACGTATCTGAGAGAACGCCGCCTTCCTCTCGAAGCCGGCCGTGCATTGAGGTTATTCTGCAACGTGCATCTTTTGAGCGCATCCCACCCCGCCAATCCCGATCCGAGATCGATTGGGTAACCATACCTGCGCCAAACTCTCGAAAATCAACCTGGAGCGAAATGTTCCTAAGCTAGAAGCTAGGAGCTAGAAGCTTGTTCTAAAGGATGAAACATGAAACCAGAAGTTAGCAGTGTCACAGTCGAGCTCGCCGGCGGCAAACAACTCTCATTTGAAACCGGAAAATTAGCCAAGCAGGCTGGCGGAGCAGCCGTGGTCCGCATGGGCGATAACGTCGTGCTCTCCACCGCAACCGCCAACGCCGATCCGCGCGAAGGCATCGATTTCTTTCCCCTCACCGTCGACTACCGCGAATACACCTACGCCGGTGGACGTTTTCCCGGCGGCTTCATCAAGCGCGAAGGCCGCATGAGCGAGCGCGAAGTGCTCACCAGTCGCCAGATTGACCGTCCAGTGCGGCCGATGTTTGCCGAAGGATTCAAGTGCGAGACCCAGGTCATCACCTTCGTGTTGTCGGCCGATTCAAGCAATGATCCGGACGTGCTCGGCATCAACGGCGCATCGGCGGCGCTCACCTTGTCCGACATTCCGTTTCTTGGTCCCATCGGTGCAGTGCGCGTGGGCCAGATTGGCGGACAGTTCATCATCAATCCCACGTACGACGAGATGCGCGAAAGCCTGCTGAACATCATGGTCGTAGGCACCGCCGACGGCATCGTGATGATTGAATCCGGCGCAAAAGAAGTCAGCGAAGAAGTAGTCGTGGACGCGATCGAGTTCGGACACACCGAAATCAAAAAAATCTGCGCCGCACTCAAAGACCTGCAATCGAAGGCCGGCAAGAAGAAGCGCGAGGTAACGCCTCCGGAATTTGATCAGAAGTATTACGACCAGCTGAAGAAAAAAGTAGGCGCGGAAGTCTCCGATGCTCTCGACACCAAGAAGCATCCCAAGGCCGAAAGCTACGCGCTGGTCAAAGAAATAAAGAAGAAACTGCAGGCAGATATTAAAGAAGACGACGAAGAAGCGCTGGCGAAACTGAAGACCTATTACGAGACGCTGCGCGAAAGAATCTTCCGCGAAGAAGTGCTCGAGAAGAAACGCCGACCAGACGCGCGCGCCTTCGACGAAGTCCGCGACATCTGGATCGAAGCCGGAATTCTGCCGCGCACTCACGGCAGCGCCATCTTCACCCGCGGCGAAACCCAAGCCCTGGTCACCACAACACTAGGCACCAGTGACGACATGCAGCGCCTCGAAGGCTTCGAAGGCGAAGCCAAAAAACGCTTCATGCTGCACTATAACTTTCCGCCGTTTTCTGTGGGTGAGGTGGGTTTTATGCGCGGGGCGGGGCGGCGTGAGATTGGGCATGGGGCTTTGGCGGAGCGTGCGATTTCGGGCGTGCTGCCTTCGGAAGAGGCTTGGCCTTATGCGATGCGCGTGGTTTCGGACATTCTGGAATCGAATGGGTCTTCATCGATGGCTACCGTTTGCGGGGCTTCGCTTTCGCTAATGGATGCTGGGGTGCCGCTGAAGGCTCCGGTGGCGGGCGTGGCGATGGGATTGGTGAAGGAGGGCGAGCAGTATGCCATTCTCACCGACATTGCCGGTGCTGAAGATCATTACGGCGACATGGATTTCAAAGTTGCCGGAACGAAAGATGGCATCACCGCGCTGCAGATGGATATTAAAGTTGCGGGCATCACTTCGCAGATCATGCGCGAAGCGCTGGCGCAGGCTAAGCGTGGGCGGTTGCATATTCTCGGGAAGATGGATGAGGTCATCACGACCGGGCGCGAGAAGATTTCTGATTTCGCTCCGCGGTTCTATACCGTTCAGATTCCGGTCGACAAGATTCGCGACCTGATTGGGCCGGGCGGAAAGATGATTCGGTCGATCGTGGAACAGACCGGAGTGAAAATCGATGTAGAGGATTCCGGGCTAGTGAAGGTTGCGTCGAGCAATCAAGAATCGGCGGCGAAGGCGCTGCAGATTATTGGCGATCTGACGGCGACTGCGGAAGTTGGAAAAACCTATCTTGGAAAAGTCACGCGGCTGGCGGATTTCGGCGCGTTCGTCGAGATTATTCCCGGGACCGACGGGTTGCTGCACATCAGCGAAGTGGCGGAGCATCGCATTGGCGATATCCGCGACGAGTTGAAAGAAGGCGATCAGGTGCTGGTGAAGGTGCTGGCGGTTGAGGGCAACCGCATCCGGTTGTCGCGCAAGGCGATTCTGAAAGAGCAGCGCGCGAAGATGGGCGGCGCTCCGATTCCGGAAGGCGCACCCGCGGAAGGCGGCGCTCAGGCCGAGTATGTTCCCGCGGCAGTTCCTGCGGGCACGATGGTGATTGAAGGCGGCGGCGATTTTCCTGATGAAGCTGAGGCTGAGCCGAACTTTAATCGCGATGGAGCGCCGGTGGCGAGTAGTGATCGTCCTCGAGGAGATCGGCCTCCTGGTGGAGATCGTGGCGGGCGCGGCGGACGGCCGGGCGGCGGCGGGCGTGATCGTGGACGCGGCGGGCGCGGTGGAAGGCCTGGTGGCGGTGGGCGTGATCGTGGACGCAGCGGGCCTGGTGGGGGACGACACTAGAACCTTTTCGCCACGGATAGGACGAAGGCCACGATGCGAGTCGTGGCCTTTTTTTTGGCTCAGTTCGGGAAGAGCACCTCTCGGTCGTGCGGTGGCGCGGGGCTGCGGCGGCGACCGGCAACCAGTTTGTCCTCCGTCGATCCTTGTCCTACGGATCAGCTATTGGCTAACCGTGTCGATATGTTTGCGATACATTTGTCCATCCCATCCCATGATGACTTGGCCTTTGAGGAGTTCCTTCGATTTGGTGGGACCCTCTACCTCGACCAGTGCGGAGGGGGTCTGGACGGCGCAGTCGCCATTCGCCAGTGCCGCGAAGACCGAAATCTCTGGAGTGCCCGATTCCCAGCGCCAGAGTTCTTTTCCGATCCGCTGATTGAATGCGATCAAGGTGCTGCCGCGAGTGGCAAAGGCAAGATTATCGCTGCCTATAACCATGTCGTCCTTTAACTCGCCACTATACCTGGGTAGCAAAAATTTGTAAACTACTTCGCCTTCGGAATCGATGCGATAGACGTACTCATCCGAGGGTTCGGTGACGTTTTCCGGAAGGACGGTGTGGGTGAAGCGGACTGACAACAGAATGCCGTCATGTTGTCCGTAAGGATAGCGCCAGTTGGAGAAGGAGGGCTCACGGGATCGGACAATGGCCCTTTGGCCTTGCTTGATTCGACAACGCTGCTGCGGTAGGTTCCGTCAGGATGAATTTGCCACAGCAGAAGCTTTTCATCGCGCCCGAAGGTTAAATTGTGTGGGTCGAGGACCGCCCCAGGCGCGCACGTCTGCGCCTCGAGTTCCCATTCGTTTTTGGTAAATGCGATATAGGCGTATCCGTCCATATTGACGGAGATTCGTGAAACCGCGGTGAGCAGAGGATTCGTCGCAGAAGTGGATGCGCACACGACTTGGGTGCCTTGCGTGCCAACCTTGATGAGCTTCTCGTGAGAAGCTGGTGTTGTCAGCTGGAACCTTTGGTGGCCGTTGACCTCGTCAATGCCCGTGACTTGGGTGACGGTGCCGTCCACGGACTGGCTGAGAACGTGAATCAGGTGTTGAAGGTTGTATGCCTGCCCTTTTCGCACGCCGGAAAAGCTGTGTGCCCATCGTAGGACCCCATCCTTGCCGACCGTGTAAAGGGTGAACGAGTCTTCGTGAGTGGCGGCGATCAAAGCGCCTCCCATCCAGTCACCGCAGATCAGCTCCACGTGATGGGTTTTCTCTGGCATCAGCCAGGCCCAAAGCTGAATGCCGTCCTCCCGCGTGCCCCGCAAGTAAGTGCTTTCATTGTCGGTCTGTTCCAGGGACAACATGGTGACGCCCCCCGGGGTTGGAACTGCGGGTATGTCCCCAGCATCGCGCCCGATGGGATGATTTCCCCAACGGGTTGTGCCTTGCGGCAATGGCCGAACTGGCGACCATATCTTGATGTCGCGAAACCTTGTTGTGCCGTCGAGTACCGCGGACACGCGTACGGTCCCGACTCTTTTTGCGTGTAACGTTGCCCGGCCGTCCTCCTCACCTTGAATGTCTGCGATGGCCGGATCATCTACGGACCAGACTGCGCCGCGCAGTTCTTGCGCGGAGTCGTCGAGCAATTGCAGGGCACGGTCGTCCCCCATCTGAATGTTGATGTTTTCCGGGGAGATACGCCTGCCGGCGTCTTCTTGCGCGATTAGAAATAATGAAAAGCTTGTGATGAGACTTGAGATGAGCACGACACTTCGCAGCCAGCGAGGCATGGGCACGCTCCTCGATGACCTTAAATGTCGGGCGGAGCGCTTCGCAAGTTACAGATGTAACCCATAAATTCAACGGGAGCTTCTGGCCGGGCTTTCAGCGTGCCCGATCAAACCCAAGTCAAACGGAGCGGGCGAGAATGCCCGCTCCACACGGTCCACTTCACGATCAACGTCAAAGGCGAAGGACAGGAGTGTCCGTCCCACACGATCGAAATCCCCACTTCTCGCAAAAGACGCGAGAAATGGGGCACCCGGCACCGTGATGAGCACGCCGTTTTTCTGTCCGGCAATGGCCCGCTTGTCGATGTCCTTCGAGAAGCCCTCACACGCGACAAAGCGGCGCGTGAGGGCGTCTCGAAAAGGGTAGCTGAGCGCGAAGTCCGCAGTTTTATCCAGAATATTCATCACTTCCGAGACGACTACGTCGGCAACAATGCCATCCCTGACGAGAAAGTTGTTGTGTTTGACGAAGCTCAACGCGCTTGGACCCGGGACCAGGCGGCTAGCTTCATGCAACGCAAACGGGGACAGCCCGACTTCGATATGTCCGAGCCAGAGTTCTTGATCAGCGTGATGGATCGGCATTCAGACTGGTGCACGATCGTTTGCCTTGTCGGCGGAGGACAAGAGATCAACACCGGAGAAGCCGGCATCTCCGAATGGATCACCGCGCTCGAAGTTCATTTCTCCAGTTGGGACGTTCACATCTCTTCGCGCTTGGCGCTCCCGGAGTATGGCTCGAAGTGTCAAGTGGAGCAGTTTCTCGCCTTGCGGTTTCGATGCGGTCGTTTCGGGCGGAGGCGCTCTCAGAGTTGGTCGGTCACATCATCGATAACGAGCCGGAACTAGCCCGCGCTACGTATAAAAGTATAGAAGCGGCTTACCCCATTTATCTGACACGCGATCTTAGGGCAGCCAGAAGTTGGCTTCGTAGTCGGGCTCGCGGAACAGAGCGTTATGGATTGGTTGCGTCTTCAGGCGCTCAGCGCCTTCGGCCGGAAGGAATTTATATCAAGGCAGAGATTGAACCGGCTAACTGGTTTCTGAATGATAGCGCTGATGTTCGATCCTCTTTCTATCTAGAGGATGTGGCAAGCGAGTTTGCGGTTCAGGGTCTTGAGCTAGATTGGGTTGGCGTATGTTGGGACGGAGACTTCTACAACGAGGATGGTAAGTGGGTGTGCCAGGCATTCAAGGGCACCAAATGGCAGTCGGTAGGTGACGCGTCTAGAAAACTCTACCTAAAGAATGCGTATCGAGTGATATTGACGCGAGCTCGGCAAAAGATGATCCTCTTCATTCCGAAAGGCGAAGCGTCTGATCGCACGCGCCCTTCGTCTTTTTACGACGGAACGTTCGAATATCTTCGTGCGTGCGGGATTCCTACGCTCGGCTGAATCTCGGAGAAATGGCGCGGACGGGACGGTTCTATTTGGCATCTGCTCTCCCTCAGCGGCTCAAGCCGGAACCTTTAGCGACGCTTTGCGGCTCGGTTGAAGCCTTGTGCTTCCCCGGCGAAATCAAAGTCGAAGGCAGGCGGGAAGCGCCCGCTCCGCATGATCAACTTCAGGGTCAAATCCTCACTCCGCAAAAGGCGCGGGAAATTCCGCGCCTGTCGAAAAGCAGGTTCCTCACCGGGCTTGGGGCCCGGTTCGGAATGACATCGCTCCTAGAACGGAATTCCTTCAGTGGCTGAAGCCGGATCATTTGCGACGCTTTGCGGCACGGCTGAAGCCGTGCCCCTCCCAGTCAAGTCAAGGTCAAAAGCAGCGGGCAAGAGAGCCCGCTCCACACGATCAACGTCAGGGGCGGCCGCTTTTCCGCGCCATGAATTATGTGTGAGTGGCCTAAATTGAACAGATTGTGGGGGAACGTTCTGCCACACTGTCAGTTATGACTACTCAAACGATTCCGGAATATCTTGAGGAAGAACGGCAGAAAGCTGCGGACACTCAGTTGCGAACGGACGAAGAAGCTGCGCGCATCCAGCCGTTGCAGCATGGCCACCATCGCGCCTCGAAAAGCATCTCGAAACATGCTTCGGAACGTACTTCGAAACGTACTTCGAAATCATCCAAGCTGGACTTGGCGACTCCAGTCGAAGCCGCCGCTAAGAAGAAACAGAAGAAAAAAGCTGCCGCGGCAGGCGGCAAGAGGCCGCGCGCTGCTGCGAAGAAGACAAAGAAAATCCGTAAGAGGTAGTGATTCGCCTCAACCACATTCGGAAATGCCGCAACTAACAAGCTAAAGGGAGGAACTCATGAATAAGGATCAGGTCGCTGGCAAGATCAAGCAGGTCGCGGGGAAAGCAGAGCGCAGTGTTGGAGAAGGTGTAGGCAGCGAAAAGCTTGCCGACAAAGGGGCGGTCAACCAAACCAAAGGTGCGGTGCAGGAAACGTGGGGCAACGCGAAGGACGCCGCGAACCAGATACAGGAATCGCACAAGGAAGCGGCTTCCGAGAAGGCCGCCCGGAAACGGGAGAGCGTCAGCCAGTCTGTGGATGACACGAAAGAAAAGGCAAAGGTCAAGATCGAGGAGTTTAAGGAACGCCACACCGCTTGATGTTCCGGCGAGGTGTCAGCCCGATGCCGAACGACGGTCTGTGCGACTGCAAGAACAGAGAAATGGCGCAGGCCGGCGTTCGATAACTGGTTGGTGTGTGATCCCGGCTGCGCCATCAGAGGAACAAACGACCACGGAGGCCGCATAGTTCCTTCACATCTTTTCTTTCTATAGGTGAGACTCTACCGCCGCGGCACATTTGTGGCTGTTCACAATTGCTCAGTCCTCGAAATAAGAGGGCTGGGCAGGGTGGAGTCGATTCAGCTTCAGGCATAATGGCTCTGCATGAAATCGTCAGATGATGTGCTGTTACGGCTGATCGCCATATTCAAATTTCTCAAGGCCGCATTGCTCATCGCGCTTGGCGTGGGACTGTTTCGGCTCCTTCACAGAAACGTCGGGGACGTGCTTGAGCACTGGTGCGAAGCGATGAGGCTTGATCCGGGAAGCCATTATGTCAATTTGGCCCTGGAGAAGTCGGCTCATGCGAGCTCCGAACAGATCAAGAAAGTTGGGTTAGGCAGTTTCATCTATGCGGGGCTGTTTCTGGCGGAGGGAACGGGCTTGTGGTTGCGCAAGCGCTGGGGGGAGTGGCTGACCGTTGTCATCACGAGTTCTCTGGTGCCGGTTGAGGTGTACGAAATCTACCGGCATTTCAGTTTTGTCAAAGTAGGTGTGTTGGTGCTCAATGTTGCGATCGTCCTATATCTGATTTATCACATGCGCAGGCAGCGCTCGACTTAGCAACGGAACACTCTCACTTGAAGGCGCTCAATGGGGGAGTAAATTTGCGGGCGCGGTACGTACTTTGCTGTATGGTCCCGCCCAGCCTTTCGTACGACGCTGGTACGAGAGCACGTTGACGTAAGCGGATGGAACAGCGCTGGCGTCTCAAAATCTTGTGGAGGCTTTCATGACGAAACGAGTTCGGTCTTCTTGGTTTATTAGCGCTGGGATTCTTTTCTTGAGCGCGGGCATTGCGCTCAATGCGCAGACGACGCCGCAGTCAGGGCCTACGAGTCGGCAAGCACAACCGCCCGCGACTCCGGACCAGGCCCAGCCGAACCAGACGCCGAGCCAAGCGGCCGATCAGGCGGGACATCAGGCTCCCGACTCTCAGGGTCAGGCTGCACAATCGGCGGATGTCCAGAGCTTCACAGGAACGATCCTGAAATCTGGTGACAAGTATGTGCTTCAGAATGCGACCACCGGAAACAACTACGATCTCGATCATCAGGATCAATTACAGAAATACGAAAACAAGAAAGTCCGGGTGCATGGCACGCTGGATGCGAGTGGGAAGCTGATCCGTTTGCAATGAGCCGAGTGGCTAAGAAACAAAATAAGTGAAGAAGGCCGCGACGCAAGTCCTCGCGGCTTTTTTGCGCGTATTTTTCAGGTGTAATTTCTGCTCGGCGTCAACTGGCAGAGGCTCTGCGGCTGTGCAATACTGGCAACGACTCGGACGATAACACGTGCTGGAGTTGCCGGGATGGCGAAATTGGCAGACGCAGCGGACTTAAAATCCGCAGGTCCGAAAGGACTGTGGGGGTTCGATTCCCCCTCCCGGCACCAGATTGCGGCGGGCGTTTATAATCCCGCTTCCGAATTCAATCCTGCTACCAGGTTCACTAGGAGATCTTCATTGCTTCCGGACGTCAGTTATCAGTCAACCCGAAAGATGAGTTGGGGAGAGATTTGCTACTACGATCGGGGTAAGGGGCCTGTGGTGGTTTTGATCCACGGAATGTTTGGGGACTTTTTGGATTGGGAGCCGGTGCTTGAGCCGCTGGCCGCGTCGCACAGGGTGATTGCGCTGGACCTGCCTGGGTTTGGAGGATCGAGCAAACCGCGCCGGGAATATTCCGCGGAGTTTTTTGTGTCGAGCCTGCGCGAGTTTTTTCAGGAGCTTCAGCTGAAGGAATTCAGTTTGGCAGGGAACTCGTTTGGGGGACAAATCGCGATGCTGTATGCGTTGCAGCATCCGGAGTCAGTTTCGAAGCTGGTGCTGGTGAACAGCGGCGGTTTCAAGAAGCATACGGCAGAAGAGAGAGCTTTGATCGAGCCGCGATTCAGCGAATCTGTCCTGGCGGGACTTACGCCTGGGATCCATGCAATTTTATTCAGCACGGTATTCGCGAAGACGACAGAAGCCAGCGATCGCTACCTGACAAAGCAAAACGGCAAACTGCGACGGAGCGATTATCCAGCGTATGCCTATGCGCTGGCCAGCAGTATTCGGCTGTCGTTGACAACTTATCTCGTGGACCGGCTTCCGGAAATACAATGTCCCACGCTGCTAGTCTGGGGCGAGCGCGATCAGGTTCTGCCGGTTGCGCAGGCGGAGCTGGCGTTAACTAAGCTGCATGCCGGGGAATTGAAAGCCATTCCGGGCTGCGGACACGCGCCACAACTTGAGTGTCCGGCGGAGTTTTTGCGTTGCGTGCAGCCGTTCTTGCCCTAGCCATCGTTCTCCTCTTCACCGCGTTAGCAAGCCTAAGCACAACGATCACTTAACAGCGGCTCGAAAGTTTTGCCCGCCGACGATGCTCCAGTGATTTGGGAATCGCCGCGAGGCGGATGGGGTAGTTGTTTCGATGCGCGCGATGAAGAATCTGGTTGACAGAGAGGGTCTCGCTAGTATAAAAAACGAACGTTCATTTTTATTCAGTTGTATCTAGAGGATCGGCGTGCCGAAACTACGACTTCAAGCCGTGGAGCGGAATCAGAAGAAGATCGAAGATGCCGCTCTCCACGTGTTTACCCGCCTGGGTTTCCACGGCACTTCAGTACGGGACATTGCGAAAGAAGCGGGCGTATCCATCGGAAATCTTTACAACTACTACCACACCAAAGAAGAGATATTCGAAAGCATCATTGAGCGCTATGAGGCGCACATGGAGAAGCTGCGGCGCAAGGCGCTGGGGCCGGTGCAGGGGGTGTTTGATCCGGCGGAGTTGCAGCGAATGGCGCACGTGATCCGGGAGATTGTTTACGACAATCCCGACTACTGGCGCTTGATGTACATCGATATAACGGAGTTTGGAAACAAGCATTTTGCGGGGACATTCCGCTCGCTGGCCTAGAACATGCAAGCCCGGCTGGGACCGCAACTGGATGCTTCAACGCGAACGGGAGTATGGAACCGGGGCATCGATCCGGCGCTGGCATTCACGGCGATTTACTTGCAGCTGTTTACTTATTTTCTTGTGGAAAAGCTTTTTGGCGGAAAACAACATTTGGGAATGTCGGACGACCGCGCCATCGAGCAGTTGATCAAGATGGCGACGGAAGGTTTGTGGCGCGATGGGGGAAAGGCGAAGCGAGATAGAGTCAGGAGGGTGGGGAAATGAAATCGCGACTGACGTCAAAATTATTCTTGTTTGGGTTTCTTGCAATTATGGTGGCAGCGGCGTGGGCGCAGTCACCTACAACGGGTGAAATCGCCGGCCAGATAATCGATCCGCAGGGAGCAGCCGTGAGCGGGGCGAAGATTGTGCTCAGCAGCGCTTCCGGAGCTGCGCGCGAGACAAAGAGCGATGCGAACGGACGTTACCGCTTCGCTTTGATTGAACCTGGCGCCTACGAGCTGCGAGCCGAATCAGGTAGCTTTAAGCCCACAACGATGAGCGGGGTGCGGGCCCGCATTACCGAGACGACTACGGTGGATGTGCGGTTGACGATTGCCGGTTCCACAGAAACCGTCAATGTGAGCGCGGAGCCGGAGGTGGCGCAGGAGAATGCGACCACGGGGCGCGTCATCGGAGAAACGCAGGTGAACCAGATTCCGCTGCCGACGCGGAACTACACGCAGTTGCTGGCGCTGTCTCCGGGGGCAATCAGCAGCCTTCCGAACAATGCCGAACTCGGCCGCGGCGACGCCGACATCAATGTGAACGGCCAGCGCAGCACGAGCAATAACGTGATTCTCGATGGAACGGAAATCAACAGTCCGGGGACAAATTCAACGCCGAGCCTTTCCGTGCCGGCACCCGATGCCATTGATCAATTCATTGTGCAGACTTCGATGTACGATGCGAGCCAGGGGCGCAACAGCGGGGGCAACGTTGCGGTCGTCACCAAGTCGGGCACGAATCGCTTTCACGGCAACGCATACGAATTCTTTCGCAATGACGCGCTGAATGCGAATGACTTTTTCCTAGACGCAGCGAATCAGCCTCGTCCGGAGCTGAAGCGCAACCAGTTCGGGGGTACGCTCGGCGGTCCTATCGTGCAGAACAAGACTTTTTTCTTTATCTCGTATCAAGGGAGTCGTGAGCGCAACGGAACTTCGCCAACTTACAGCCTGGGGTCTCCCCTGATTCCGCAGGATCTAACCAACGATCGCAGCACCTCCACACTCACGGCCATGGCACTGAATGACTATGGCGTTGCGCTAAGTCCGGTGAGCCTGGGGATCTTGCAGGCGACGCTTCCGAACGGACAACTCGCGATCCCCAGTGCCGCCACGCCCCTGGCTGGTTCAACGACTCCTGTGGTCAGTCCGATCAGCGGAGTTTCGCGTTTTACGGAAGACCAGTTCAGCGTCAACATCGACCAGCAAATTACCTCGAAAAATAAGCTGACGGGAAAATTCTTCTTTTCGAATGATCCGCAGCAGCAGGCCATCTTCGGCTTCCTCGGAGCCAATCCGTTTGAGGTTCCGGGATACGGCGGTGACATCAGCTTCCATAATCGCGTGCTCAGCCTTGTCGATACGCATGTCTTCAATCCCCACCTTATCAATGAAGCCCGCTTTGGGCTTAGCCGCATACGTGGCATATCCACGCCGGAAGAGCCGTTCACCAATGCGCAGTTCGGCATCACGAATCCATTTGCGGCACAGTATCCCGGCATGGCTACGATTTCGGTCACCGGGTTGTTCACGATTGGCTCCTCGCCGCTGGCTGACGAGAAATCAGTAACCCAGACCTGGCAGGCGCAGGACATGCTGTCCTACATCGCAGGACGTCATTCTCTTCGCATGGGTGGGCAATTCCGGCGTTATGACATTGATTTCTATTTTCATGCCTTCTCGCGGGGCGAGATTCTGTTCGATGACTTCCAGGATTTTCTTGCCGGTGGTTCGCCGACGAGTGCTGACGTCTCTCTGTTGGGCGCCGGGGTTCCTGATCGCGGGTTCCGTGCCAGCGACGGCGGTTGGTTCGTTCAGGATGACATACGGGCCACGTCCCATCTGACGCTGAATGCAGGAATCCGAATTGATCATTTTGGCGGGTATAGCGAAATCCGCGGACGCTTCTCCGAATTCGATCCGGCAGCTTTTCCGCCGACTCTCGGATGCACGGTCACGACTCCGTGCGCGAATGCCTTCACCTTGGGGTCGCAGGGCCAGCAGCTTAATCCCAGTAAGCTCGATGTGTCGCCGCGGATTGGATTCGCGTTGACTCCCACCGCGAAAGGCAATCTGGTAGTGCGCGGCGGCTTCGGCATGTATTACGACCGCTTCTCCGACCGCTTTGCCAATCTGCAGGTATTTACATATCCCTACGACACGATTGGAACTGGTTTGTTCACCGCGGGTTTCTTTGGAACTCCGTTTCCCGACCTCACGGGGTATAGCTTTCCGCTTCCGGCGCAGGCGCCTTCTCCAATCCCGCTGTTGCTGGACGGGTTTCTGCCGATCGAGCAGAATCCGATCAACGGATTTTTCCCCGCCACACATATGTCCACGCCTTACAGTCTGGCCTATAACTTCGACGTGCAGTGGTCGCCGGCAAGTACGTGGCTGGTTGACATCGGCTACGCAGGAGGCAGAGGCGACCATCTCATCAACCTTTATAACTTGAATCAAGGTACTGAACCCTCGACCGCTCCCTACACTTTTGCCGGAGACGGCTTTTCCACCAATAAGGCTCTTTTCGGAATGGATCAAGTGCAGACCGAAGCGACCTCGGAGTACAACGCGTTGCAGGCGAGTTTGACCAAGCGCTTCGGACATGGCCTGCAGTTCCTGGCCTCTTACACGTATTCCCACTCTATTGATAACAATTCTGGAGACAATACCGTCGGAGCCGAGAGCGAACTTGCACCGGAGCCGGGCAATCAGCAGAACCTGAACACGCAAGTGGGATCGTCGGACTTCGACCGGACACACCGGTTCGTGTTCAGCGGAGTGTACGACCTTCCGAAGCTGTATCGCGGAGATTCAGGTTTCGCAAAAGCAGTAGCGAACGACTGGGAAACGGCTGGCATCGTCACTTTGCAGACGGGATTGCCTTACACGGTGATCTGTTCCGACGGTTCCTCGCTGAATAACCGTGCCGATCTTGTCCCGGGAGCATCCGCGGTAACCTCTTCCGGTTCAACCGTGTCACGATTGAGCGACTACTTCAACGCGGCCGCCTTCGGACCTTGCACCGAGGCCAGCAACGTTTTACCATTTGGCACATCTTCACGTAACTTTCTGCGCGGTCCGGGGCAGAAGAATGTGGACTTCAGCCTGGTAAAGTTTTTTCCGGTAACGGAAAAATCGAGAGTCGAGTTCCGCGCGGAGTTTTTTAATATCTTCAACTTTGTGAACTTCGCGCAGCCCAACAGCAACGCGTTTGTCGAGACGGTCGGAGCTCTCGGAACAGTTACGGCAACCAACGGGTTCGGCTCCATTACTCAAACCAGCGCGGGGCCGCGCATCATTCAGTTCGCACTGAAGTACAGCTTCTAATGGCAATCACACAGTGGGCGCTGTTGCAGTGGCGTCAGAATTTTGGAGAGTAATGCGACTGCAGGGAAAGACAGCGCTGATCACGGGTGGGCTTAACGGACTGGGACGCGAAACCGCTTTGCTCTTCGCCCGCGAAGGGGCACGGGTCGCGGTTTGCGATCTGCCGGCGGAAGGTGGCGAGCTGGTTGCAACGATCCAGGAGCAGGGCGCAGAAGGTTTTTACGCGGCAGCCGACGTTTCCCAGTTTTCTCAAGTGGAGGCAATGGTGGGGGCGGTGCTGCAGAAGTTTGGCGGGATCGACATCCTTATTAACAACGCAGGAATCACCCGCGACGCCACGTTGTTGAAGATGACTGCAGAGCAGTGGAACCAGGTGATTGGAGTGAATCTCACCGGAGTTTTCAACTGCACGAAGGCCGTGGCGCCGCAGATGGTCGAGCGCGGCAAGGGAAGAATTATCAACGCTTCGTCCCTGGTTGGCCTTACCGGAAATTTCGGGCAGACGAATTATGCGGCCGCGAAGGCTGGCCTTATCGGGATGACGCAAACCTGGGCGCGTGAACTGGGACCTAAGGGCATCACTGTGAACGCAGTCGCTCCGGGATTCATTGCTACCGACATGGTGAAAAAGATGCCGGAAAAGGTTCTGCAAGCAATGCGCGAGCGAACGCCGATGCGGCGTTTAGGCGAACCTCGAGACATCGCGAATGCCTACCTCTTTCTGGCCTCGGACGAAGCCGACTTTATTAATGGAGCGGTGATCAGGGTTGACGGCGGATTGACTTTATAGCGTTCAACCGCAAGCAAGAGAATTCCACCATGCCGCGTTATGCCACGATTGTCGCCACCGGCAGCTACCTGCCCGAGATCGAAATCACAAACGATCTTCTGCGGGCGCGATTCGCCAGTGAACCAGAAAGAATCGACAAACTGGAAGCTGCCACGGGGATTCTGAAGCGCTGGTATGCTCCGGAGAGTTGGGCGACCTCGGACTTGGCGCTGGCGGCCGCGAGTCAGGCGTTAGAAAATGCGGGCCGCAAGCCTGAGGATGTGGACCTGATTATTCTTGGCACCGATTCGCCGGATTTCATTACGCCGGCGACCTCGGTAGTCTTGCAGCACAAATTGGGCGCGAAGAATGCAGGAACGTTTGACGTGAGTTGTGCCTGCGCATCGTTTCCCACAGGTTTGGCTGCGGCGGCCGGGTTGATTGCGACGAATGCTTCGCTCAAGACCGTGCTTGTGGTTGGGGCGTATTTGATGCACCGGTTGGCAGATCCGAATGATCCGACGATTTTCTTTTATGGGGACGGTGCAAGCGCGGCGGTCTTGGAAGCTGCAGATCGTCCTGGATTCATTGCGGCGGCCATGCAGGCGGATGGTTCGTACAACCGCAACTGGGGAATTTATGCGGGAGGCACAGCCGAGCCTGCTAGCGAAGCGGCCGTTCGCGGGGGCAGAACTCGAGTGCAATTCATCGAGAGGTATCCTCCGGAAATCAACGAGAAGGGTTGGCCGAGCATTACCCGGCGTCTTGCTCGTGAGGGTGGGTTTCAGTTGAAGGATGTGGATCTTTTTATTTTTACGCAAGTGCGAAAGCCAACGATTGAAAACGTAATGGCCGAACTGGGCGTTCCGTTCGAACGCACCCACACGATCATGGAAGAATGCGGGTACGCCGGGTCGGCGTGTGTGGGCATGGCTCTGCACGATGCAATCGCAAAAGGGAAGCTGCGATGCGGGGGACTCATTGTGCTCGTAGGATCCGGCGTGGGATATAACCAGGCCGGGGTCGCTTTCCGTATGCCCTGAAGCAGTCCGGGTTTAACTTCATGATTCATGGCGATATCCTCGGTGAGCGCGCACGCCTAAGCCCCGAAAGCACCGCGCTCGTTTACTTTCCCACGCAGCAGCGATTTACCTACCGCGAACTCAACGATCGAGCGATTCGTTGCGCGCGCCTTTGGATCGATCAATGCCGGCTGGTGAAAGGCGATCGAGTTGGCATTCTCGCCAAGAATCGGGTCGAGTTTCTTGACGCCTTCTTTGCGGCGGGCAAGACGGGAATTATTTTAGTTCCGTTCAACACGCGCCTTACTACGGCCGAATTGGGTGTCATCATAAAAGACAGCGGACTCAAAGCTTTGCTCTATGACGGCGAACTTGCGGAGAAGGTTCGACAGCTCAAGCGGGAATGCTCGATCGAATATTCCTCGATCAAACATTGGATTGGGCTGGATCTGGCGACTGAAGAAACAGTCTACGAAGGACAGGACTCGCGCGACCTTGACTATGCGAGTTGCGTGGATCGGATCCAAACCTCAGACTGGACGCCTACCCCGTGCGATCCAGAAGATGTTTATTGTCTTCTTTACACCAGCGGGACCACAGGAAAGCCGAAGGGAGTGATGATTCCTCACCGCATGGTGACGTGGAATGGCTACAACACCGCGCTGTGTTGGCAGTTGCGTGAAGACGACGTCAGCCCTGTGTTCACGCCTTTGTATCACGCTGGCGGTTTGGCGGCTTTTCTTGTGCCGATTGTTGTTGCCGGAGGGACCATCGTTCTGCATCGTGAATTCGATGCGCACGAAGTGTGGGAATCCATCACAAGGCACAAATGCACTGTAGTTCTTGGCGTGCCAACCATTTTCAAGATGATGCTGGAAGCTCCCGAATCCGGCGAGGCTGATTTGAGCCATGTGCGCTGGTTTATCAGCGGCGGAGCGCCACTGCCCGTCGATCTGATTGCAGCGTATGGGGCGCGGGGCGTGATTCTCAAGCAGGGCTATGGCCTGACGGAAGTTGGGGTGAATTGTTTTTCTATGTCGTCCGATGAGGCTACGCGAAAGCCGGGATCGATCGGCAAGCCGATGATGTTCACGGAGGCGCGGCTTGTTGGTTCGGGTAGCTGCGACGTTTCGGCTGGTGAAGTGGGCGAGTTATGTTTGCGCGGACCTCACGTGTGCAAGGGTTATTGGAATAATCCGACGGCGACGGCGGCTGCCATCGATGGCGCGGGATGGTTTCACACCGGCGATCTGGCGCGTTGCGACGAAGAGGGATTTTTCTACATCGCTGGCCGGTCCAAGGACATGTATATCAGCGGCGGCGTGAACATTTATCCGGCGGAGATCGAAGCTGAATTGCTGAAGTGTCCAGCTGTGCGCGATGCCGCTGTTATTGGTGTTCCTCATGTCACATGGGGCGAAGTTGGCGTTGCATTTGTGGTTGCGGCTGGAGGCGAGAGTTGCTCGGCGGATGAACTCATAAAGTTTCTTGCCGAAAAGCTTGCGAAATATAAACTTCCGCGCGAGTTTGTATTTGTGGACGCTTTGCCTAGGACTGCTTATGGGAAAGTGGTGAAGGCGGAGTTGCGGGAGTTGTTTGCGCGGCGTGACCAGAAGGATGTTGCAGGAAGTTGAGGCTCTTCAGTCTTCGCGGGCTTTAAGCCCGGATCATTTTTCCGCACTTTTGACGCAGGCCTGAAGGCCTGCTCCACCCGGATTCACAACAAAGAAAATCCAAATTCAGAACCCACCCGTACTGCAGGTGAGGGTCAAGAAACCCAATTCTGAAAAAGATAAGGATTAGGAAAATGAACAGAAAATTCGCAGTCGTGTTGGCCATCGTTGCCATCGCCGTAACTTCTGCCGTTGCCGGGATGAAGAATCCGGTTGTCGGCGGGCAGGAAATGTATCCCACCAAGAATATTATCCAGAACGCGGTGAACTCTGCCGATCACACTACTCTGGTGGCGGCCGTGAAAGCCGCGGGATTAGTGGACACGCTGGAAGGCCCTGGGCCGTTCACAGTTTTTGCCCCAACGAACGAAGCATTTGCCAAGCTGCCTGCCGGCACCGTGGATACGCTGTTGAAGCCGGAAAACAAAGCCACGTTGACCAAAGTTCTCACCTATCACGTGGTGTCGGGACGGTGGAGCGCCGCTGACTTGGAGAAGCAGATCAAAGCGGGTAACGGCACGGCGGAACTTACGACGGTGGAAGGTGGCAAGCTGTGGGCGTCATCGCAGGATGGCACGCACATTATTCTGAAAGACGAGAAGGGTGGAATGGCGACGGTGACCATCCCAAATGTGTTTCAGTCGAATGGCGTGATCCATGTGATCGACACGGTTGTCATGCCCAACTAATGTTCCTCGACCGAATACAAATGCAAAGGCCGCCTTCGCAGGCGGCCTTTGCATTCACTTGCGTCTAAGTTTCTTACGCTCCCGCCCTGGCTGCTCTTGCCATTGCTGGAGTGCTCAGAGCTTCCACCATCCGGCTGAAGTACATCCGGTAGGAGTAGTGGATGCCATACATGACTGGGAAAACCACCAACGCTGCTTGCCAGCCGAAATGATGGCTTACCAGATTCGTCATCGATGCCATCCCCGCGCTTACGACGTAGTACGGGAATGACAGTTGCGCGATGCTGAACCAAACCCGGCGAAAAGCCGTGCCCTCAGCCACTTTGATGATGCCGGCTACAGGAGCGGTTTGTCCGAGGAAGAAAGCAGCGGTTGCCAGAGCCAGTATCAGTGGCTCCGAGGCCCACGCCGCTTTGCCCAGCCAGCCTGCGTTCCAGATCAGGTTGGCCATGCTGGTGGCGAATGCCATCATGCTGACGTTGAATAACATCTGCTCGGGCTTGAACTTGCTGCTCTGCTTCGGCCAGCACTGAACCACCGTAGATGTGCAAGCGATCAGGACAGCTTCGAGCGCGCTCAGATTCAAGACTGCCATCAGCAGGAACGGCAGGTTGACTGACATGTTGCCGTCGATCCCTGGCAGTTTGACCTTCATCCGCGACGTTGCTGCGGCGAGTGCGAGTAGAGCCAGGGCATAAGTTGTGTGCAGGTTGTGGCTGGCCAAGGTAGCGTACAGAGTTGTTGCGATTGCTGCCAGAGCCATCAGTGCGATCCAGGTTTGAGTGAGCCGTGTGTTTTTCATGATCTTCTCCTTTCTATTGGTTTATTTACACACGGTTACTGTTCGTCGTCTCCGGCGTCACTAAATGCGGCGTCGGTACTCGTTGTCGCACCCCACACCACGCTTGTGGCTTGTGTTCCGGTGCCTGTACTCGTGCCCCACACTACGCTAAAGGCGCCTAACAAGTTGTCATTCCAGGGTAATGAAGTGCCCCAGACCACAGAGGATCCGGTTACGTTTGTGCCCCAGACTACCGAGGTTCCCCACACCACCGAAGTTCCCCAAACTACTGAGGTCGATGCCACGCCGCTGTTTCCCTCAACCAGGGAAACTGTTCCCGTCGACGGGTTGTAAACCAGCGACGGAGACAACGCCGCGCCTACTGTAGACGGAGCGAGGTCAGTGGCGACGACCGCGTTCTGCATGTCGACCAGCCCCGAACCGAGCGAAAGCATATCGTAGAAGCTGGTGAAGGTCTGCGAAAGATGAGGAACGTAAGCGGAAGACGACCCGATGGAAAATGGTTTGTAGGTAGTCTTCATCAAGCGCGCCTTCACCTGGTCCGGAGTCAGGGCGCTGTTTTCCTGCAGAAGAAGGGCAACCGATCCGGCGACCAGCGGTGTCGCCATGCTGGTGCCACTCAGTGTGAAGTAATCGTTGTTCCCGTCGTTACCGGTGACGAATTCAGCCGGGTATTCCGCTTCCAGAGTTGCGCCCGGAGCGGACAACGAAACAATGTCGTTACCAGGAGCGACGACGTCAGGCTTTACCACGTGATCGTATGTGGTGGGGCCCTTCGAGCTGTAGCTCGCCAGAGTCTCAGCCGACGGAGAAGAAGATCCATTGCTCTTCATCGCGCCGACAGTGATGACGTAAGGATCGTTTCCCGGAGCGGTGATCGTTCCGTAACCGTTGCTGCCGTTGACGCTCAAGCGTCCGTAGTTTCCGGCGGCTACGACCACGACGATCCCGGCTTTCCAGGCTGATTCGACCGCCTGGCAGAGAGGATCCTGCGTGTAGCTGACGAAGATTCCGCGACCGAGCGACAGGTTGATCACGCGAATGTTGTAAGTCGACTTCAAGGCAATCGCTTGCTCAATTGCGGCGATCACGTTGCTGTCGCTGCCTGAGCCGTTGAGATCGAGGACGCGAAGGTCCACGAGGTTTACGGCAGGGGCGACGCCAACATAATTCCCACCGGAGAGGTAGCCGTTGCCGCCGATGATTCCGGCAACGTGGGTGCCGTGACCGTAGAGGTCGTACTTGGCTCCGCTCGAGTTCGAAGTCGCGGTGCCGGTGAAATCCTGGTGATAAACCACGCGCGACTGAGACTCGGTCGAATCCAACAGATCCTTGTGGCTATCGTTGATGCCGCTGTCAATCACGGCGACGCCAACTCCAGCTCCGTTGTAGCCAGCGGTCCAGGCAGCCGTGACGCCGGTGGCTACATCGCTCGTGTCATCCAATCCCTGCATGGGATGGTCGACGCTTACGGAAAGAACTTCGGGGTCCGCTTCCAAAGCCGGAAGTGCATTCACCGGAATGGTGAGAGCGATGCCGTTGACCGAATGGAGCCTGTGGGTCAACTGGGCGCCGAGACGTTGCACTCGGCCTTCCTGCTCCGCTTGCGGAACCTGTTTGTATTGCACGATGACCTTCACGGTTTCATGGGCGGATGCGCCGTGATTGGCTCGTGCAGCGATGGACGCGAGGTCGGGAGCGAACTTGCCGACCAGTTTGCCGCCCGAACTTTGGGCGAAGGCGGTCTGAGTCATAACGAGGAGCAACAGCGTGCTGAGGCGTTTGCCCCAAGCGGCGCTGTGACGCTGGCCTCGCTTTGAATTCTTTGTTTTCAGTGTCTGCGACATTGATCTCACCCTTCTGTGGCACAGAGGTCGTGCCTTACTCGGATACTCTTTGTGCACGGCCAGGGCCAATCGCTTGCTCGTAAGTTATTGTTATGATTGGAGATCGAGGTAGGTGGCTGGAAGAGCTTTGGGCCACTCTGTCCTGCCATGAGGGGCGCGGGACAGTTTGTCCCGGAGGCGGGGCTTACTTAGGTACCCAGCGCTACGCAGCCGCTGGTGCCTCATTTTTTCTTTAGTGCGTCTGAGTCGTTCAGCTGCAAACTGTAGCCGCAGTCGGGGGAGAGTTCGGGCAGAACTTTAGCTTGCTTGCTTTTGAGGCCCCCAACTCAGGATTATCGATCGATGAGTGCCATGGCGTTCTTGCAACAACCATCCTCTCGGGCAGCCGCCAGCCCCATGGTTGTTATTTGGTTTGCCCTCGCATCATGCCCCCCATTATGCGTTCCATGGTCAGCCAAACGAATCTTGCGCTACCGCATCGTCGAAAAACTTGGCAGTGATGGCACGGGTGTGGTTTTCGAGGCCGACTAGACCGAACTGGGCCTGCGATGGCGAGCAACGTCAGGGCTTTCGCGATGCATTCGTGGCCGCTGCCGCAAGTTCTCAGTAAATATTCAACAACCTTAACATAAGTAAATTAGCTAAGTCTCTTATATTTTATTCTTGACAGCTAGACAGGCCTGAAGTAGATTGAAGACCCCCAAGTCAGGGCTGCTGTGGGCCCCGGCTGCATTAACTCAACTTAAATTCCTGCAATAGCAACCGCGCGGTCGTCGCGCAACGAAGGAGAATCTTATGCTGCTGAAACAGCCTCAACTGATCGCTCTGAGCCTCGCCCTCCTGCTCGGGCTTGCGGCGGTCGCGCCGTTGGCGCATGCGCAGACTTACTCTATCTTCTATACATTTCCCAGCAATCAAGACGGAAACAGGGCGCAGGGTGTCATTGAGGATGGAGCGGGCAACCTCTACGGTGCGGCCTACTATGGTGGTGCACACTCGGACGGCGCGATCTTTGAGATCAATCCTGCGGGCCAGGAAACCGTGCTCTACAGCTTTAAGGGCACGCCCGACGGAAATGGGCCGGTCGGCGTGGTGAGGGACGCGCACGGCAACCTCTACGGCGCGACCTACTTTGGCGGTTTTAACTGCCTGGTTCAGCCGGGCGCCGGCTGCGGGACGCTGTTCAAGGTGGATGCCAGTGGAAAGGAGACGGTCCTCCACGCGTTTGGGGGCAGGGGCGATGGGGTAGCTCCGGTCGGCGTTGTCATGGATTCGAAAGGCAGTCTCTATGGCACCACGTCCAACGGCGGCGATTTTAGCTGTGATGGAAAATACACTTCGGGCTGCGGCACGATCTTCAAGCTGGATGCGGCGGGCAGATATTCCATCTTGCACAAGTTCCAGGGAGGAGTGGACGGGGCAGGTCCGGGTGCGGTGATCGTCGATGCGGCGGGCAACCTCTACGGCGCTGCGGAGGGTGGCACGGATTCTCTTGGAATGGTGTTCAAGCTGACTCCGAGCGGCGGGTTCTCCATCCTGCATTCGTTCGCGGGCGGCCCAGGCGATGGATGCCTCCCATTTTCCAGTTTGCTTTTGGACGCAGCGGGCAATCTCTATGGCACGACGGACCAGTGTGGAGCATTCGGCTATGGCACGGTCTTTAAACTGGATGCGACCGGCAACGAGACCACCCTCTACAGCTTCACGGGCGGATCCGATGGAAGTTTTCCGTACGCAGGTGTGGTTCAGGACGCAGCGGGGAACCTCTACGGCACGACGGGCTTTGGCGGAGATTTCGATCACGACTGCACCCTGAGCGGGGACACCCCCGGCTGCGGCGTGGTATTCGAACTCTCTCCAACCGGCCAACTGACCGTGCTGCACGCCTTTCAGGGTACGACCGACGGGCTGTGGCCCTACTGGGGCGTGACGCTGGATGCAGTGGGCAATCTGTATGGCGTGACGGCAACCGGCGGCGCCAGTTGCGGTTGCGGCACAGTCTTCAAGATTATCCCCTGACGATCGTTCCCTGACGATCGTCCCACGACGATCGTCCCACGACGATCACTCCGCGGCAGGCTCGCCTCTCGCGGAGTGAGACACGGCTGCGGTCTGATCCGGTGTCGTCCCTCTCTCAACCCATTCAACACGTTCGCGAATCAACTCAAAGAAGTAACTGTTGTTCCCAGGGCATAGCACTCCTTGAGGAAGGAAAACGACCCAAAGGCGAGACATTTGGCTTGCATTTCGGGCGTCCGCTCGTCCTCCAACGATTACTCAGGGTGGTTATACTTGGAATGAATGGAGAACAAACATGCCTATGAACGAGTTACTGCTGCCTGAACTGGATGAAGAAATTAAGAAGACGCGTACGACCTTGGAGCGGGTTCCGGCCGATAAGAAAGACTTTGCACCTCATGCCAAGTCGATGCCTCTTGGCAAGTTGGCGCCTCATGTAGCGCAGCTTGCGGGATTCGGGCTGACGATTCTTACAACACCTGAGTTGGATTTTTCCAAGGGCAGCATTCCACCTGTGCCGTTCGAATCTGCGGATCAGCTTGTGCGGGTTTTCGATGAGGGTGCAGCCAAAGTTCGCGCCGCTCTGCAATCGACTCCGGATGATGCGTGGAAAGAGAATTGGAAACTAAGCTTTCAGGGCAAAACGATTTTTGAGGGATCGCGATTCTTGGCCTATCGAGAGATGTTTCTGAATCACCTGGTTCATCATCGCGCCCAGCTTGGAGTGTATTTGCGGTTGAACGATAAACCTGTGCCCGCGACTTATGGGCCTTCAGCGGATGACAAGCTGGGATTCTGACGGCGGGACTGCCTATTGTGCGGTTGCTGTTTTCGCGTGCAATGGCGCGTTTGCGTGCATGAGGCGCGGGATCGCCGCCATAAGTCGCTGCGTATATTCGTGCTGCGGGTTGGTGAAGATTTGATTTGTCGTTCCGCACTCTACGATTTCGCCCTGGTGCAGAATCGCGATGCGGTCGCAAATTCCCGCGACGGAAGCGAGGTCGTGAGAGATATAGAGAATCGCCATCCCCGTGGAGTGGTTCAGTTCGCGAAACAGCGCCAGAATTTCGGATTGTGTAATAACATCGAGCGCGCTGGTGGCTTCATCGGCGATGAGCAGCGCAGGACGATGCATGACGGCCATGGCAATCAGCACTCGCTGCGCCTGACCCACGCTCACCTGCGAAGGATATTTGCGCAGGAATTCATCGTCCGAGGGCAGGGAAACGCTCTGCAGGGAATTTCGAATCGCATCGGCGCAATCAGCGCTCGTTCCGGATGCATGCGCGCGCCACGCTTCCTTGAACTGAGTACGGATCTTGAGCGCCGGATTCAGAGAGGACAATGGACTCTGCAATACCAGGGCAATCGAACGGCCGCGTAGCTCACGCAGTTGGCGTTCTGAGAGTTGCAGGAGATCGGTATCTTCAAATCTGATGGTGCCTTCGGCTGGCGACCGCTTTTTATCGAGCAGTCCAAGGATTGCCATCGCCAGCGTGCTCTTGCCCGAACCGCTTTGCCCCACCAGGCCCAGCACCTCGCCGCGCTCAATTTCCAGCTGCACGCCGCGCAGAACCGGAGGCTTGCCCGCATACCGCACGGAGAAGTGCGCCGACAGCAGAATCTGGTTTTGCGAAGCGTCAGACGACATTCCTGTTCCTTAATAAGTGCTGAGCTTTAGGTTCCGTGTTGTTAGAGCGGTTGTTTTTTAAGATCCGTGTGACTCCGCGTAAATCCGTGGCAAATAATTGTTCTACTTGGTACCGACGAAGAGCCGCTCTGCATTCCAGAATGTTTGCGGAGACAGAATCATTGGTGCCGCGCCTTGCACCGCCGCCGAGACTGCGGAAAGCGCATTCTTGTTAATTAGAAAAATAAACGGCTCCTGCTCAACTACGATTTCCTGCACGCGGTCGAACGCTTCTTTCCGTTTCTTAGGGTCGCTCGACGACGCCTGCGTCCGCATGAGCCGGTCAATCTCGGCTTCCCATGCGGTTTCCGGAGTCTTCTGCTGCGGGTTCCACTGATGATTCTCCGAAGAACTCAGCCACACATTCATCTCACCGTTCGGATCCAAATCAACATTGGTTAGCCCGAGGATGATGGCCTCATAATCGAACGTCTGGGTCATGCGTTCGATCAGGGAAGGGAAGTCTAACGTTACGACATTCACGTGGATGCCGATCTTTTGCAGATCATCCTGGATCAGTACAGCCATGCGCTCGCGGTATTTGTTGCCGGCGTTCGTAATAATCGAAAACACGACCTCGTTGCCGTCTTTGTCTTTGAGTGTGCCGTTTTCCATGCGGAAGCCCTCGTCCTGCAGGGCCTTCAACGCCGCGTCGGAGCTATAGGGCTGAGGCCTGAGTTTGCTGTCGAACCAGAACTTATTTGCGGGAGAGAATGGTCCCATGGCAGGTTGCGCGTGCCCGTGGAAAACCACGCGACTTAAGTCTTCGCGGTTGATGGCTTCCGAGATCGCTCGGCGAAAGCTGGCTGACCGAAACCAGTTCTTCTTGTAGTTCGGAATCGGCGACTTCGCGACTTCGTTAAACCAGAGTTGCTCGCTATCGAGCGACGCTCCGGCATCGTGCACAAGTTGCGGCGAAGTTGCAGCCAGCTTATCGAAATATTCGCTGTCGAGAGAGTTGATCAGATCCAGTTCTCCGCGCTTGAAGCGCAGCAGTTCCACGTCGCGATTGGGCTGAATGTCGAGCCGTATTGAATCCAAGTAAGGAAGTTTGCGTCCCTGCTCGTCCGTCTTCCAGTAGTTCGGATTGCGCTTCAAGAGAACTGACGATCCAGGCTTGTAGTCGGCGACCATGAACGGGCCGAGCACAGTCATTGTTTTCTTCGACGAGCGCTGGGAAAGAATCGCGACCTGATCGAACAGGCGATCGAGTCCGGCCACTTGCGCCGGAAACGTAATCGCAATCTGAGTCGGAGAAATCACATTGGTTTCCACGTTTCCGCTGCCTGAACGGAAAGCGTCGCCTGTGGGCGAATGCAGCGCGGGGTCCATCAGTTGCTGGACGGTGTAGGCGACGTCCTCCGCGGAAAAAGGCGTGCCATCGGAAAATAGGATTCCACTGCGCAAGCGGAACGAAATCTGCCGTCCATCTTTTGAAACCTTCCATGAGACGGCCAATCCAGGCTCCAGGTCTTGAGTCTGGCGATTCACGCGCACGAGCACGCCCCCCGTCAAATAACGGATAGCAGCGGAGGCGTCATCTTCCACCTTGAGCGGATCAAAAGTCTTGGGCTCGGTGCGAAGACAGAACCTCAGTTCGCCACCGCCTTGAGCGACGGCGTGCCCCAACAGAAAGCCCAGACAGACCATCGCAACAGCGATCGCTTTCCCGCACGTGTTTGTCATTTGTTCGAAACCACTCTTGTGACGCCTCATGCGGCCATCTCCTCCTGCTTGGAAAGCAAAACCTGAAACGATGTCACTACCACGACCAGCAAAATCAAGGGCACGAACTTCCATGGTTCTTCTCCGATTGAAACCAACCCTTCCAGCTCTTTCAGCAAACTTCCCCACGAGGGCATCGGCTCGGCAACGCCCAGCCCGAGAATGCCCAGGTTGGCCTCGGTCAAAATAAAAACCGGAATCGAAATCCAAAACTGCGCATAGAGCACGGGCTTCAAGTTCGGAACTACATGCACCCAGAACAATCTTTGAGCTGGAAGTCCTGCGGCCCGTGCCTGCCGCACAAAATCCGATCCGCGTAAGGATGCCGCGTTCGTGCACAAGACTCTCGCCGCGGTCGTCCATCCCAGAAGCCCCAGCAGCATGAAAGTCACTAATACCGAGACCAATGGCGACACATTCAACGGCATCAATGCCCGCGCCGTGATCAGCAGGAATAACCACGGCAACGACAAAAATAAATCGGTTACCGCCATCGCCACCCGCGCCCAGATGCCGCCAAGATATCCTGCGAGTCCTCCGATCAACGCAGCCATCAGAGTCGAAAGCAATGCAGCGGCCGGAGCCAACAGCAAAGAAATCCGGGTCCCGTAAAGCACGCGGGCGAAGCGATCGCGCCCCATCTCGTCCGTGCCCAGCCAGTGTGCGCGCGATGGCGGCGCGTCCGTCGCTTCGCGATACTGCTTGGCATACCCCGCAGGAGCCAACCAGTTCGCCGCCACTGACGCGCACAGCACCAACGCCAAAACTACGCAAGCCAGCTTTTGCCAGAGACTCATACTTCCTGGCCCCGCACCATATGACCGATTACATCTGCACTGGAATTAGCCAGCAAGGTTACGAGCGTCACCAGGACCGTGATATTCACCAGCAGCGGTAGATCGCGCGCTAGAGCCGCTTGCCATGCCAGTTGCCCAACGCCGGCCAAACCGCACAAAGCTTCGACGGGAATGGCCGCTCCCACAGCCATGCTTACCGAGACGCCGGCAACTGCAAGCAGTTGTGGAGTCACCACCGGCACTACGTGCCAGAAAAGAATGCGAGCCTCGCCTAATCCTTTTGCTCTGGCGGTGATGATGTGCGGTCGCGAATAAGCCCTCACCAGGAGATTTCGCGCGTAGCGGTAAGTGTGCGGGAAAACGATCAGCGCAATTGCTAATGCCCCGGGCGCATTCCAGAGCACGGAAAGCAACGCCAAGACTGCGGCGGGAATACAAAGAAAAGTCCCGCTCGCCGCGGTTGTCAGAGTGTCGTAAACGGAGAGCCGCAGCCACGCCGCGCTCAATGCCAGCGTCAGAGTCAGCAGCCAGGCGAGCGCAAGGCCGATTGCCAGCAGTCGCAGCGTGAGAGGCGCGCGGTCGCGCAGCAACGTACGCACGGGCTGTCCCAGAGCGAGTGAAGTGCCGAGGTCACCCTTCATCGCCCGGTTCATGTAGGAAAAATAAAAGCGGAATACGTTGTCGTCTTGATGCCGCGCATCGCGCAGCGCTCGCACGCTCTCCGCGCTCAAGTGTGGATCGAGTGCGCGCTCATCTGCATCAAAACCGGGCGCAAGCCTTACCAATGTGGCGGAGAGCAATCCTCCAAGAAGAACCGTGGCTACCAGCGCCAGCACGTGTCCGGCAATTTTCCATCGGAGGATGCGCATTTATTCTCCCGCAGCCCCTTGCGCCAGAGCGCTCACGGCCGCGGCAGCTTGTGCATGATGGGTCTGCTTCACGGAGTACATGCGCCGGTCCGCTTCGGCCAGCAACGCTTCCACGTCGTATCCGTCTTCCGGACAAAACGCCGTTCCTACACTCAACGATATGAGATCCCGTCCGCAGATGTGCCGTCCTGCCTCTACCGCTGCCTGATTCAAGCGGAGCGCCTTCTCTTCGGCGCCTTCGGCGGTGAGACCGGGCGCCATGACTACAAACTCGTCGCCACCCATGCGAGCCACATAGTCGTAACCACGGCAAGCATCCCGCAGACGCGTGCCAAACTCGCGCAGCAACTTGTCTCCCTCAAGGTGTCCGAACGAATCATTAATTTTCTTGAGCCCGTCAATATCGCAGACCATGACTGCGAGAGAAGTTTTCATGCGCCGGCAGCGCGCGACCTCCTGCGCCAAGTGGACAAACAGCGAGCGCGCATTCGGGAGGCCCGTGAGGAAGTCTGTGGTCGCCGAACTTTCCGCCTGCTGATACTTCAACGCATTCTCTACCGAGAGCGCCACCTTCGAAGCGACCGCCAGTAAAATCCGCAGGTGGTCCGGTGTAAATGCGTCGGCAGTCGAGTGGTACATGGCCAGCACGCCCACTACGCCATTCAATCCCCGTAGCGGCACCGCGAGGGCAGAAGATAGAACCGCGTGTTTGCCCGGATCGGGTGCGTAGCCGGCTTCAACTTGCGGATTGCCGTTGATGATGGGCTTGCAGTTTTCTGCCACCCATCCGCACAAGCCTTCGCCCACGCGAATTTTCAACGAGGAGAGCACGCGAAAGTTTTCGCCACTCACCAGTTCCGGCAGCAACCAGCCATTCCGGTTTACGAATACCGCGATGGAGTCGTAGGGAACCATCTTGCGCAGACGCATCGACAGCACCGAAAGCGTCTCGCTCAGGCTCAGCGAGTTGCCCAGGTCCTGGCTCAAGTCGAACATGGCTTGCGCTTCTTGCCGAGCCGATGCAATCGACGTCAGAAAGTCGGTTTCGTTCTGTACATTATCGGCTGACTTCTCGAATCCAGTTGCCGGAGCAAGGCCGCGTTCTACGCGCACATCTTTCGAGAACCCGCTTGGGACGAAGGCTTCCTGGTGGATTTGCGCAATGCGTTCCAGGTCCACATAGCGGCGCTCCAGAACCGCAACGATCTTTGGATCGAACCAGGTTCCCGCTTTTTCTTTCACCGTACTCATGGCTCGATCCAGCGGCATCGCAGGCCGGTATTGCCGGTCTGAAGCGGGGGCATCCAGGCAATCCACGACCGTCAGAATGCGCGCTCCGATCGGAATCTCTTCGCCAACCAGACCCGCGGGATATCCTGATCCATCCCATCTCTCGTGATGTGAACGCACGATGGGAGCCACGGGATACGGGAAGGCCACGCGATCCAGTATTTCCGCGCCCACGAGCGGATGCACCTTCATTTTCTCGAACTCTTCCGGCGTCAGCTTGCCCGGTTTGTTGATGATGTGCTCAGGCACGGCAAGCTTGCCGATGTCATGCAGCAGCGCCGCTGCGCGCAGGGCTTCGATCTCGTCAGCGGAAAGGCCGATCTCTTTCGCGATCTCTACTGCGTAGGTTCGCACGCGTTGGAGATGCGTGTGCGTGGTGTGGTCTTTGGCCTCGATGGCCAGCGCAAGGGCCTCGATGGTTCGCATGTTCAGCGATGCAATCTGTTCGACGTGCCGCTTCTCAACTTCTACCCGCTCTTTTTCGGCTTCGAGCCGGCCTAGGTAAAGGCGATAGGAGCGATACACCCAATAAATCACAGGCAGTACGAGCAGCGATGTTTGCCAACCAGCGCGCTGGTTAATGATTCCTACTAACCCCACCACGGCAGCGCCGACCAGGTAATACGGGAATGACCAGAAATAGCACTCGCTCCATATTTTGCGGATCGATTTCTGTTCAGTGAGAGAAATCACAATCGACACAGGCAGCGTATTCGCTAAGAAGAAAACCAGTGCCGCCACCATCAGCAGGATGGGTTTATTGCTGGCCATCCTGCCGTCGAGCCAGTGGTAGCTGAGGTAGCAGAAGGCGCTCGCATTCGCCATCATCCCAAGAACGTTGAACAGGACTTTTACCGGATCGAGCCGGTTTCGCGCGTGCCAGACGCTCTGCACCAAAGTTGCCGTGCAACCGATGACGAGCGTCTCGGGTAGGCTCAACTCCATTACACCGAAGAGAATAAAAAGGAAATTTACTGACATCGTGCCGTCGATGCCGGGCAGTTGCACCTTCAAGCCCGAGGCCAAAACGGCCACTGCGAGATAACAGACAAATCTAGCCACGTCTGCCGACTGCCAGTGCCAGAGCGCGAAGCACAGCACTGCCAGCCCTAGCGAGACCGCGATCCCGACAAATAGCTTTGTCCCAGTCGACATTGATTCGTTCGTGTTGCAGGGGGAGTTGGCAGACCTTACCCGTTGCATGGAAAGGTTGTTTCCGCGCACACGTCTGGCGTGCCAGTCCAATGAATCCTATTGTTCTTACAGGTTTCTAAGTAGCTTACTGAGGTAACCTCGCCGGGCATTGGCGCTTCGCCGTTTGGCGATCGACTTGAGGGATTCGTTTTAGGCCTGTGCTCTTCTGCGGTAACCAATTACCTTCGTCATGATTCAGGGTTGCATACTTCATGCAATGTCTGTTCTCTGTGTCAAGATCAATTCCAAACGTGCGGGATGCCGACCATAAATCTTAATTCGCAACCACTTGATTCGCAGGCTCAAGCACCGGTGGACTCTGGCCGCGCCGGAGACTCAGCCATTTCTGCTGTATCGCGTGCGACTGTTCTTGATGCCGGTGCTATCGCGGGAGTCCTTGTCTTCTCCGCCGATCTTGAAGGAAACATTACTGGCTGCAATGCAGATGCGCTCAAGATTTTCGACTGTACTCTTGCGGAAATGATTGGTCGGACGCTGGCAGATCTTTTTTCCGGCAAGGGTGCCGTCGCACGGCGTCAATTGCAACAGGCGATGCTCACCGCTGTTGCGCAAGATAATTGTTATCGAACTTCGCTCCGCTTCCAGCCTAAAGCTCAGAAAGATTTCACAGCGGAGTTGACCGTCACGTTGCTTCAGGCCGGTGGTTCGGCGCCCGCAGGGATGGTCGCCATGCTCTCTGTGGCCGAGGCAAAATCAAAACCCGGGATTGTTCAAAGTAAAGCGCGAGGAACTCAGGAAGAAGAAGATGATGTGGCGCACACCGTCTCGCGTCCGCTCGAGGGCGTAAACCTGATACTGGCAAGCCCACTGATGCACCGATTCATGCGCATGGTCGATCGCGTCGCGAGCCACAACGAAAGTGTGCTGATCACCGGTGAAACCGGAACGGGCAAAGAACTTATTGCCCGCACGATTCACCAATCCTCGCACCGCCGCGGTCGTCCCTGGGTCGATATCAACTGCGCGGCGCTTCCCGAAAATTTAGTCGAGAGTGAATTATTCGGCTACGAAAAGGGCGCGTTCACCGGAGCCGATTCGTCTCGCGCAGGCCTGTTCGAACTCGCCGACAAAGGCACGCTTTTCCTCGATGAAATCGGCGAGCTCCAGCTCCAGACGCAGGTGAAACTCCTGCGCGTGCTCGATGGATATCCTTTTTATCGGCTAGGCGGTCATCGCAAGATCACCGTTGACGTCCGCATCGTTGCCGCTACTAATCAGGATCTCGACGCTGCTGTCACTGCAGGCCGTTTCCGCCAGGATCTTTTTCATCGCCTCGGGCAGTTTCAACTTCGCGTGCCGCCTCTGCGCGAGCGGCCAGAGGACATCGTTGCGCTGGCCGAGCACTTCCTCAAGCTCAAGAGTGCAGGCAGTTCGTTCACGCCCGATGCAGTTTCCGCGCTGCTCTCTCACGCATGGCCGGGCAACGTTCGTGAGCTGCGTAATCTCATCGCCAGAGTTGCTGTGGAATCGAGAGATCCTGAAATCCAAAAAACGCAGATTGCAGACGCGATGTCGGGCAGCCCAATCGTCCAACGACATTCTGCCTCTATGCCTGTTGGCAATCTTGACAGCATGGAGGAGCAGATGATCATTCGCGCTCTCGAGCGCAGTGGAGGCCATCGCAGCCAGGCCGCGGAACAACTCGGTATTTCACGCCGGACTCTGAGCCGGAAGCTGAAAGAGTACAACATCAACGTGAATGCTGGCGACGGGGCCAGCGCCTTGGGATACATCAGCCTCGAGCAGCAGAAGTTTTTCCGCGCTCGCATCCAACTTGCCGTCGTGCTGAAGAATCAGCAAGGAGAGGAAGCATCGGTCCAGGGAGTCAACCTAAGCACCGGCGGGGTGGGGATCGACGGCTTGAAAGAGCCGATGAAGTTTACCGGTCTTCTCGACGTGAGTTTTCTGCTGCCCGACAGCGAAACTACTTTCCGCGCGAAGGCTCGTATCGTCTGGTTCGGCGGCGAAGGCCGCGTTGGCCTTCGCTTCACCGTCATCGATCCCGCGCTCTTCGAGCAACTGCAACACTGGACCAACAACAAGATGAAAGATGAAGGCTGGGAACTGCCTGCCCAGTCGTAAAGGCCTTTCAGTCTCCAGAACCCTACCGATGCTTTTGCGCGGCCTCCGGCGAAGTAATAACTCGCAGGAGGAAAATGATCTCAGCGACGCAAATAATTTACCAACCGGAGATAAAGTTATCGCATCACAACGCCATGCAGCTTCCTAATCTTCGCAACGTATGGCTCATTGCGTTAGCCGTGCCGCTAGTGGGCATTACCGCCTGCTCCAACAAAGACAATCCTGATGAAATCCGCAGGCAAACCGCCGAAGCGACGGAAACCATGCGTCGGGACACCAAGGCGGTTGTCGAGGGCGTGAAGGAAGGTATGCACAGCGATAAGGCTGTCGATATCAATACCGCTTCCCGAGAGGACTTGCTTAGCCTGCCCGGCATGACCGAACGCGATGCCGACCGCATCATTGCCGAGCGTCCGTTCAAGAGTGCGCACGAACTCATAGCGCGGCGCGTCATCCCGCAATCAGAGTACGACAAAATAAGTGACCGGCTCATCGCCGGCCACTGAGCCCATCTTTACTGTGCTTAACCTGCGCCGCTGCGATATCATCAAGGGGATGTCTCCCTTGCGCCAGAACCATCCATTTCAAACCGACGACGCGCGTCTTCAACCGATTCAGGCCAAAGTGCTGGCCCGCGAGCGTCTCACGTCAGACGACGCTCTCGCTCTCTACCGCACCGGCGATATTCTCGCCGTCGGCTGGATGGCAAACCATGCCCGCGAGCGCATGCACGGCGACATAACATACTTCAACGTCAATCGCCATATCAATCCCACGAACGTGTGCGTAGCGGCCTGCCGTCTGTGCGCCTTTGGCCGCAAGAAAGATACGCCCGGCGCCTACACTATGGCGCTCGACGAGGCTTTTGAAACCGCAGCCTCTGGGTACAGCGAGGCTGTCACGGAATTCCACATCGTCGGCGGATTGCATCCCGACCTGCCGTTTCAGTATTTCCTGGATCTCTGTTCCGGTCTGAAGCAGCGCTTTCCGCAAGTGCACCTTAAGGCTTTCACCATGGTCGAGGTCGCGTATCTTTCGAAGCGCGCCAAGCTCTCGATTCGCGAAACGCTCGAACAACTGAAGGCCTCAGGCGTGGATTCGTTGCCCGGTGGTGGCGCCGAGATTTTCGCCGACCGTGTTCGCCACATCATTTGCGACCACAAGATCGATGGCGAGCAATGGCTCGACACGGCCAAAATCGCTCATCAGCTCGGATTGAAATCGAACGCGACCATGCTCTACGGCCACGTCGAAAACGACGAAGACCGCGTCGACCACCTGCTCAAGCTGCGCGCGCTGCAAGATGAAACCGGCGGCTTCCAGACTTTCATCCCACTGGCCTTCCATCCCGACAACACACCGCTGCAGCATCTGCCGAAAACCACCGGAATGCTCGACATCAAACAGATCGCGGTCAGCCGCCTCGTGCTCGACAACTTCCCGCATATCAAATCTTATTGGCAGATGATGACAGCGAAAATCGCGCAGATTTCGCTGCGCTTCGGCGCCGATGACATGGATGGCACTGTGATCGAAGAGAAGATTTACCACGACGCGGGCGCAACCACGCCCCAGGGCATGCGCCGCGAAGAGTTGGAACGGCTGATCCGCGCCGCTGGCCGCGAACCCATCGAGCGCGATACCTTGTATCGACCAGTCACGCGGACTGAGACCTCGGTTACCGTCGCGGTGTAAGCAGGTCAAGCACGAGATCGTCTCGATCGTGCCTGTCGCAGTTGCGTTGTTCTGGTTGTGGCACTCGCCATAGCATGCCTTAACAGCAAATTGACTCGCGTCTGGTAGCCCTTGCCGTAGCCCTTCAGCCATTCGATCACATCTCCGTCCAGGCGCATGGTCACGGACTTTTTCGGCGGCCGATAAAACTTCCCCATCTCCGCTTTGCTCCAGTCTAGGACGAGTGGAATATCGGAGAAATCAATGTCTTCGTCTTTCATGGCCCTGATAGCGGCGATGTCTCTTTTTTGCTCCTTGGTGAGCTTCCTCATAAGTTTTCCTCTCACGCGATTCCGCGGCGCGCGCCGAAATAATCCGGGTTACGTCCTCGCCCTCTACTTCAAAGCAAGTGTGGATTACTACAAGAATTGCTCCCTGGCCAATGGCTCCGAAAGTGACCCAACGCTCTTCCTCATCCCACAATTCGTCCCGCTGCGTCAGGGCGTAGGGATCATCGAAAGCCAAGGCTGCTGTCTCAAAACTCACACGGTTTGACTAAATTGCGCTGGTTCTTGGTTTCGTCCCATTGAAAGCGCATGGTCGAAGTCCGGCATCCGCCTTACTCTATCGGAGAAGAGCCAGCGATGTCAATACAAATGTATGTACTAATAGATGGTGCGCGCTGGGAAGGGTCGCCTACTTGAAGAATTCACCCATGTCCGGGGCGGTCGCCGCCGCGCCCGGCAAATCCGTCACGCCCAAGCCTTCCATCATTAGCCGGAGCGCACTCTCGTGCTGGTAAAAAGTAGTCGACTTGTATCCAGCTTTTGCCAGCGGACTAACCATCACCGCCGCCACTTGTCCTCCACCGTGCGCCATATCCGCGTCATCACCTTCGTCGAAGGTGATGATTAACAACGAATTCTGAAACGCAGAACTTGCCAGCAGCGAAGCGATGTTCGCAGAGAGCCAGTGATCGGCCGCGATGAGCTTTTGCTGGTCGGTGCAGGTCGTCAGGCCAGCAGGGCAATTGTGAGCGTCATCGTTCACATTGGGGACGATGAATGCATAGTCAGGCAGACTGTTATTCGAAATGTCGGAGCCCAGTTGCGTGAACGGGACAATGTTTGCGGCCTCGCTGGAACTATTCTGAACATCAGAAAAATAGGCGAAGGGGTTATGGTGCTGGACGTAGGCGCCATCATCGCTTCCCAAGTAGCCAACCGAGGGTAGCGCCTCAGCGTAGCATTTCCAGGTTTTTCCCGCCGCAGTGAGCGCCCGGACCACGTTATCTTGCGTGACTACCCCGCTGAAAAAGTCGCCTTCGCTTCCGGTTATGGACGTTCCTTCTCCCGTGGTCAGCACGAAGTAATTAGGCAGCGAAGGATGCGCATCGGCGTAATACTGAGTAGCCAAGCTATTCGCCGAGGCCAGACTATTCAGATAAGGCATGTTGGTGTTCCCGATCACATCATTGAAACTGTGATTCTCTTCCACCAGGACGAAGACATGTGCGAACTGGGGAATTGCGCTGGTTCCTGCTCCTCCGGTGCTGCTGCCGGCACCGGCACTGCTACCACCTCCGCCCCCGCAACTGCATTGCAGAATTACTGCGAGGATCATGCAAAGAGAAGTCGCGTGGCGCGCCGTCATGAGTGTTAAGAACCTCTACAGTGCAGATTTAAGCACAGGAAAATCCCGAGCCGCATTTCGTCGCACTCGAGGCAGATTGGATGACCCGCTTAGGCTTAAAGTTGCCCAGGACGTTTGCGCTCAGGTCGTACATTTTTCCGCGAGTCAAAATCCCGGCGGTCGGGTTATATCAGTAGGAGATGCCACTCGTCCGGAGGTGTGTCTTTGAAAAACGGGGTCGCCGTTTCCACTTGCGCCATCTGCAATAAACCTGTCTCGTTGGAGATCGCCAAAATTGATGAGGACGGCCAGAACGTTCATGAGCAATGTTACGTGCTGAAAATCCAGCGCGAACAGCTCGCGCGCAGCCGTAAGGCAGGCAATATTCGTAAACTATCTGATGCCTAGGATTGACTTCCTAGGATTGACGGCTAGACGCGGGCGAAATCGATAAAGCCATGCTGAACGTCGGTGCGAATCAGTTTGACGCGCAGCTTGTCACCAACGTCGACTCCCTGCTGGCCCTGAGCCAGCAGTCCCTCGACGCGAGGTTGCGCCACACGAACAAACGTTCCCTTGGGAGTTGCGCCGGTGACGATGGCATCGAAGGTGGCACCGATGCGATTTTGCATTGCGACCGCAGCCATGCGCTTGGCCATTTCACGCTCGACTTTTCGCGCGGCGTCTCCTCGCGCAGTGCAGTTGGTGGCGATCGCAGAAAGCTCGTCATCCGAGTAAGGATTGGGCTGGCTGGCCAGCACGGACTTAATAATTCTCTGCGTGACGATGTCAGCGAAGCGGCGGTTAGGAGCCGTGGAGTGCGTGTAGTCCTGCACGGCAAGGCCGAAGTGTCCGGCTTCGGGATCGCCCGGGCGTTCCAGCACGTATTCTCCTGGGCCAATTAATTTGATCACGGAAAGAGACAGATCGGCAAAATGATCGGGGTCAGCGGCCTTGCGCTTGATGAGAAAATCATTGAGCGCCTTGGAATCGGGAGCAGCAGGAAGCTTCTCGCCGTAGCCTGCGGCCAGTTGGACGATGCGATCCCAGCGCTCGGGCTGCTTCACGATACGGCGCAAAGACGAAACCTTGTCGAGTAATCGCGCCACTACTCCATTGGCGGCAATCATGAAATCTTCGATCAACTCAGTAGCGTGGTTTTTTTGCTGGTTCACCACGTCGACGACCTGTGAATTCAGCACCAAAGGAAAAGCCTCTTCGGTATCGAGGCTCAGCGCGCCATTGTCATAGCGCCGGCTTCTTAGCTTTTGCGCCACTTCATCCTGCAATCGGAGTTGGGCTTGCAGATCGGGGGAAGCCGCCACCTTCGGTGGTGCAGTTGCCGTGCCCTCCAGCCACGCTCCCACCGAGTTGTATTGCAGTTGCGCCTGGTTACGCACGAGCGCGCGATACACGTTGCTGGAAGTTACGTGGCCGTCGGCCGCTACCACAAACTCCGTGACCACACTGAGGCAGTCCTGATGTTCCAGCAGGGAAGTCTTGCCCGTAGAAAGTTCTTCTGGGAGCATGGGGAAATTTCGGATTCCGGTGTAGACGGTCGTGGCTTCGCGCTCGGCGTGTTGATCAATAGCGCTGTGCTTGGCGACGAAGGCGTCTACATCGGCAATGCCGATCAGAACTTTGACATCGCCGTTCGGCAATCGTTCCGCAACTTCGATCTGATCCAGATCGCGGGACGTGTCATTGTCAATCGACGACCATAACAACTTGCGCAGATCGCGCACAGTCGCTCCCGCGGCGATTACCGGAGGGTCCGTGCGCAATTGCTGCAGTTGCTGCTGGACCTCTGGTGCGAAGTCCGGTTGAAAGCCGTGTTGCTGCACGACAGTTTTTGCGATGGCTTGCAGATCAATGTGAGTAGGGTTGGTCGTCACTCGGTGACCACCGCTTTTACCAGATTTCGCGGACGGTCCACGTCGTATCCCTTCTTCGTTGCCACGTGATAAGCAAAAAGTTGCAAGGGGATCACTTCGACGATCGGCAGCAGAAGTTCGGGCGCGGCCGGAACGAAGAATACATCGTCGGCAACGTCTGCGACTTCGTGATCGCCCTCGGTTGCAACCGTCACCAGGCGCCCACGGCGCGATTTCACTTCCTTCATTACTTCGAGAGTGCGCCGGTAGCGCAAAACCGAATCCGGATCTTGGTGGTCGCATGTTGCCAGCACAACTACCGGAAGGTGTTCGTCGACCAGCGCGTTCGGGCCGTGCTTAAGTTCGCCCGCCGGATAGCCTTCCGCATGAGCGTAGGAAATTTCTTTCAGTTTGAGCGCGCCCTCGCGTGCGATAGCGTAGTGGACGCCCCGTCCGAGGTACAGAAACTTTTCTGCTTGAAAATGTTTTTGAGCGAATTGTTCCGCGAGATCGTCCCAGGTCCGGAGATTGTTCTCGATCGCATCCGGAAGACGCAGCAGTCGCTGCAGGTAAGAGCGCGTGACCTCAGAGGTCATGCGTCCGCGCTTTCGCGCGAGGAATAAGGCCATCAGATAGAGCACGGTGACCTGCGTGGTGAAACTCTTTGTAGCAGGCACGGCCAGCTCAGGACCCGCTCCTGTGATCAACGCTGCGCTGGCTTCGCGAGGAATTGTGGCATTGGCCACATTAGAGACCGCGATAGTCTTTACGCCACGAGTCAAAGCCTCTCGCTGTGCCGCAATAGTGTCGGCTGTCTCTCCGGATTGCGTCACAACCATCACGATGGGTTCGACGGCCGCGTGCGTGGAGCGATAACAGTACTCGCTGGCATATTCCACATCGACGGCGACCCCCGAAAGATCTTCAATCATGATCTCGCCCGCCAGGCCGGCATGGCGGCTCGATCCGCTGGCGGCGATGATCAGCTTCTCAAAGGTCAGCAAAGCACTATCGATTGCATTTAGCTCGCCCGGAAAAAGAATATCGTTCTGCAGATGCTGTTCAACAGTCTTGGCTATGGCCTGGGGCTGTTCGTAGATTTCCCGGCGCATCGCGTGTGAGAAGTCGCTCGCCGGGCTCGAAGTGGGAATGGAATTAGTTGGACTCATGTTGGACTGCCGCGAGAGTAAATCATTTGCCGCGACCGGAGCAAACCGAGCACTGAAAATAAGCCTGCGTGGACGTCCTCTCACCGAATCCGTTATTCTCCGAGTCGGTGAGGTGTTGCTGACATGAAATCGATTCGGCGCGGACTTCGTTATCTTACAGGTGCGTTTTGTATCGCAGGCAGTCTGCTGTTTTGCCTTCTTTTGACCTTGCCGCTCGAAGCCGCTGAGCTTTCTTCCCGCAATCTCGATTCAGGCTGGCAGTTTCGCGCCGTCGCCAACGCTGACAGAGCCGACGTCAAAGAATGGCATCCCGCGCAGGTTCCAGGCGTAGTCCAAACAGATCTACTGCACAGCGGCCTGATTCCCGACCCCTTTGATCGCGACAATGAATTTCATCTGCAGTGGATCGGGCTGGCCGACTGGGAATATCAGACGACGTTCGAGGTCGATGCCGCCGCGCTCGCGCACGATCACGTCGACCTGGTATTTGAAGGGCTCGATACGTACGCAGACGTTTATCTCAACGAGCAAGCAATTCTGCACGCGGACAACATGTTTCGTCGCTGGCGAATCCCCGCGAAAGCCGTATTGAAGCCAGGTCCGAACACGCTGCGAATCGTGTTTCATTCGGCAATCGAGAAGATGCTTCCCTACGTCAAGACGCTGCCTTACGTCCTGCCATCGATCTCCACTAACAATTTCCCCAATGAAGAGGGCATCGCAACCGCTCCCTACACGCGCAAAGCCCCATACAACTACGGTTGGGATTGGGGCCCGCGCTTCATGACTGAAGGCATTTGGCAGCCAGTGCGTCTCGAAACCTGGGATGTGCTTCGCATCGAGAATCTTCACATCCACCAACAAAGCATTACTGCCGGCCTAGCCAACCTGACAGCTGAGCTCGAGATCGAAGCCGGACGGCCCACGACAGCAATACTTACATTGGCGCACGATGAGATGTCTGGTCAGCCGACCGGGGATGGAACTCAGACGCTACAACTGAATGCCGGAATCAATCACATTTCGATCCTTCTGCGCATTGCCGCGCCGAAGCTTTGGTATCCGGTGGGTTACGGGGCGCAGAGCCGTTACCGGTTTTCCGCCTCGATCCGCATCGGCCGCGACATTGCAGCCCACGCAGAAACCAAGACTGGACTGCGCTCCCTCGAATTGCGCCGCGCTCCTGACCAATGGGGGAAGAGTTTCGAGTTCGTAGTGAATGGCATTTCTGTATTCGCAAAAGGCGCGGACGTTATTCCGTTCGACAGCTTCCCCAACCGCGTGACCCCTGAAGTTCATCGCAACATTCTTCAGTCGGCTCGCGACGCGCACATGAACATGGTTCGGGAATGGGGCGGAGGCTATTACGAATCCGATGATTTTTACGACATCTGCGATGAACTCGGCATTATGGTGTGGCAGGAATTCATGTTCGGCGGCGACATGGTTCCCGGCGACGTCTCCTTTCAAGAGAATGTGCGGCAAGAAGCCATCGACCAGATCAAACGCCTGCGCGACCATCCCAGCATCGTGATCTGGTGCGGCAACAACGAGGTTGAAACCAGTTGGTACCACTGGGGTGATCGCCAGGAATTCAAAGAGTCGATCTCTGCCGAAGCGCGCGACCGCGTCTGGCAGGATTACATAATTCTCTTTGCCGATATTCTCAAGAGCGCGGTCACGCAATATGCCGACCCAACGCCCTACACGCCGAGCTCTCCCAGCGCGAACTTTGAAGAAGTTCCCGACAATCAGCACAACGGCGACATGCACTACTGGCAAGTCTGGCATGCGCAAGCGCCGGCAGAAGACTATACCAAACAATTTCCACGCTTCATGTCGGAATACGGGTTCCAGTCTTTCCCCGAGATGCGCACCATCAGCTCGTTTGCCAATAAGCCCGAGGACTTCGACATCCGTTCCACCGTCATGCAGGCGCATCAGAAAAATAAAGGAGGAAACGAGCGCATCCTCACCTACATGCTGCGCGAATACTGGCAGCCCAAGGATTTCGCTTCGTTCGTTTATCTGAGCCAGGTGCAACAGGCCGAGATTATCAAGATCGGCGCCGAGCACCTGCGCCGGCAGCGCCCCCGCACCATGGGTTCCCTCTACTGGCAGTTGAATGATTGCTGGCCGGTGGCGTCGTGGGCCAGCATCGACTACTACGGGCGTTGGAAGGCTCTTCATCACTATGCGCGCCGTTTCTACGACGATCTTCTTATTTCGCCTTTCCTGCATGACGACAAAGTGGAAGTGTACGTTGTGTCAGATAAACTCCAGCTACTCTCCGGGACGATCCGCACCCGACTGC
>Ga0182024_10002994_pt1 | contig 40976 bp, 28 predicted proteins | sample P32metaG_FD_120480 | JGI IMG/M metagenome (GOLD analysis project Ga0182024, IMG submission 120480) | Permafrost microbial communities from Stordalen Mire, Sweden - P3-2 metaG (Illumina Assembly) | ecosystem: Environmental > Terrestrial > Soil > Wetlands > Permafrost | place: Sweden: Stordalen...
CCCGTTATTTGTGCTTTACTCACCAAAACCATTGCTTGATATGAAAAAATTTCCATTACTGGTAATACTGGTATTTGGCCTTCTTCACGGTTTTGCTCAAAACCGCTTGATAAAAGGTAAGGTTACGGACGACCAGGGCAAACCCCTACCTGGTGCCAACATAAATATTAAGAATACAACCACATCCACTTTTGCTGATTCGTCGGGAAATTTTGCGCTTTCTTATTCCGGCAGAGCGAAAGCCGAATTGGTCGTGTCTTTTGTTGGGTATTTAGGCACTGAGGTTGCTGTTGGAGGGAGCTCTTATATTAGTATTGAATTAAAGAGTGGTTCCCAGTCCTTAAATGATGTGATCGTTGTCGGTTATGGAACGCAAAGAAAAAAGGATGTTACCGGGGCCATCAGTACCGTAAATTCTGACGAAATTGCGAAACGACCGCTTGTGAGAGTGGAACAGGCGCTACAGGGTACTACGCCCGGAGTAGCAGTACAAGGTGTAAGCGGTAATCCGGGTTCTCCGCTTAGTGTCCGGATCAGGGGTACCAGTTCAATAACCGGGTCCAATGAGCCGCTATACGTAATAGACGGATATATCGGAGGATCCATTCAAACCATTAGTCCGTCCGACATTGAGTCGTTGGAAATCTTAAAGGATGCCTCTGCCAGTGCAATTTATGGATCAAGGGGGTCCAATGGCGTTGTACTCATAACAACTAAATCAGGCCATGAAGGAACTCCCAGAATAAGCGTTGACTCCTGGATTCAGAAAGCAGAAGTTGCGAAGGAATTGGATTTGATGAATGCTTACGATTTTGCCAATACGGTAAACATTCAAAATTCAGTAACGGGTATACCTCCTGCTTTTACGGCGGCCCAGCTTGATGGATTCAGAACGAATAAAGGAACGGACTGGCAGAAGGCCCTTCAGGAGAAACCACTTATCCAGAATTATGAAGCTTCCGTATCTGGAGGATCCAGAAATACAAAATATTTTTTCTCTTTTGATTTTCTGGATCAACCGGGCCTTATCGTGAACCAATACTATAGAAGGGCTACTTTGAGGTCCAACCTTGATTTTAAGATAAATGATAAACTGGATCTGAAGTTCTATGTTGTCACGGCCATTCCGACAAGCCGCAATACGAACACTGATCTTCACACTACCTATGGAGGGGATACCGGGGATCCTTTTGCTGTTGCAACCGACTGGGATCCCACCACACCCGTCCGGGATCCAAAAACCGGAGCTTATAATCTCATTTCTCCGTATGGTGCCGATAATGTGAACCCGGTAGCGCAGGCTTCCAGTCAGTTTGTTGATGGGACCTCCCTGGATGCGATCGGAACCGGCGTATTGACTTATCGTATCCTTCCAAACCTCACGTTCACTTCTTCCGACTCTTATGAGTCACAATATGGGTGGACCCGCCAGCTTTTTGGATTGAACACCAGCACGACAATTATAAATGGAATTACGAACGGAAACATTTCTGCAAATTCAGTATGGAACACTGCCGTTCAGTCAAGTAATTTTCTTAATTATAATTTAAACTTTGGCGACCATGCCCTGAACCTGACCGGATTATATGAATATCAATCTGGAACAAATCAGAATTTCAACGCGCAGTCAACTAATCTGTCTACTTACGCCCGTGGATATTATGACCTGGGTGTGGGCTTAACGCAGGCAGTCAATTCAGGTTATTCGGCCAGTGAACTGGAATCGTTCATGGGCAGGATCAACTACTCTTATAAGGAAAAATACCTTCTTACGGCAAGTATCAGGGACGACGGTTCCTCCAGATTAACGAAGAAATACAGCACGTTCCCCTCTGTGGCGGTGGGTTGGCTCATGTCCAAAGAAAAATTCATGGCGAATTCAAAAGTTTTTTCTTCCTTAAAACTCAGGGGCAGCTATGGAGAAACGGGCAATCAGGGAGTGCCGCCCTATTCATCCATCCCGGTGATCAATACGAGTAACGTGGGTTATTATTTTGATGGAACATCACTCTCCATCAGTACTCCGCTCGGGCCTCCGGTTTCGACCAATCTGGTTTGGGAAACCACTTTACAAACCAATGTCGGCGTGGACGCAGGATTTTTAAATAACCGCTTGGCGTTTACAATTGAAGCCTATAACAAGAAAATCTCAAATCTATTATTTAGCTACCAAACACCAGCCTATCTGGGCGGCGGCAGCTATCAGAGGAATATTGGCAGCCTCCAAAACAGGGGTATCGAACTCGGGATTTCCGGAACGCCCCTTGCGCCTAATCCTGGTGGTTTAAATTGGAACACCTTTTTTGAAATATCGTTCAACGACAATAAGGTGTTAAATCTGAATGGTCTGGATAATGTGATCATCAGTGGAATCGGCCAGCCGCAGGCGAATATTTCAATTCTGAAAGTTGGCAAGCCGCTGGGGGAATTTACAGGATACAAATTCCTGGGAACCTGGAAAACAGCTGAAGCTACCGAAGCCGCAAAATATGGCAGCAAACCAGGGGATGCAAAATTCCTGGATGTAGATGGTAATGGTACCATTAATGAGAATGATTATGTCCCCATCGGAAACGGAATACCTAAATCCACCTGGGGCTTTATCAATGATTTTAGCTACAAAAATTTCAACCTCAGCTTTATGTTTTCCGGACAGGAGGGATCACAAATATATTCTCAAACGATAGCGTATACATGGGGTCAGGCTCCGGGAGTACGCAATGCGACTAACGCGGATGCGACTAAAATGTGGACCGCTAAAAATGAAACGGATATTCCTGATTTTAGCACAACGGGCAGCCCCAATGGCGGATTTCCTACAAACACCAGCCGGTTTGTGTACAATGCAAATTTTGTAAAACTCAAAAATTTGTCGCTGACATATAGTATTCCGCAAAGTGTTTTGGGCAATGCAAAAATCCGCAGTGTGGATGTGTATGTGAGTGGCCAGAATTTATTTACGATCACCAAGTATCCGGGGTATGATCCGGAATTGACTAATGCACAATCTGCCCAGACGCAAGGCGTGGAAATGGGAGTCATTCCAAACCCGAGAACTTATACTCTGGGACTCAGGGTCGGATTTTAACCATTCATCAATTGACAAATGCTACTTTTTATATTAAAAATTACTAAAATGAAAATGAAAATCCTGATACCACTTCTATTCCTGGTGTTGATGGCCTTCCTGGGATGTTCGAAACTCAAAGAGGATCCCAAAGCGACATTGACGCCAGCAACTTATTTCCAAACGCAATCAGATCTGGACGCATCGGTTGCGGCCATTTATCAGCAATTGGTTGAAGATGGTGCTTATGCCTTTGATTTCCATCTGTATTCTTATTTTGGTTCAGATGACCTCACGGCAGATCCGAACCTGGCTAAAGGGGATCAGCGTAGTTTTGATGAATTGAATGGGAGCAGCGGAAATGGCTCCATTGCCCACAGCCAGTGGGGTACTCCCTGGGCGGCCATATACCAGAGTAACAATGTGATACAGAATTATAGTAAAGTGATCGGTGACCCGGTCGCAATCAATGGCGCAGCAGGCCAGGCTTATTTTATAAGAGGCTGGAGTTATTATCTGCTGGTCAGGACTTTTGGACCTGTGCCCGTAATCACAACCCAGGTTCCAGCTGACTATAGGCCTGCGAGAGATTCAATCGCCACAGTTTATGCAACTGTAATCAGCGATCTGCAAACGGCCATCACCCTGCTTCCCACCAGTTTTCCGGGAGCACCGGGGAAAGCTACACAGAATGCGGCCAGATCCCTTTTGGCTGATGTTTATCTGACCATGGCAACCTGGCCACTGAACCAGGCCAGTAACTATGCGTTAGCAGCAGCTGAAGCCGACTCGGTTATCCTGTCCGGCCAATACACCCTCGTTCCCGATTACGGAACGGTGTTCACTACGAATAATAATTCAGAGTCCATTTTCGGTTTGGAGTTTAATGTCCCTGGTGGAAATCCTGACCGCTTTTACGGAGATTGTTCTATGCCCTGGGAAGAATATGGGTTGGATGGGAATTTCGGTTGGGAGGAATTCTATCCCGAAATCAATTTTTACAAAGCCGCTCCTGTCTGCAAAAGAACAGACGAAGAGTTCTATACAACGCTTAAACTTATCCAGCCGGATAAAAGCTTTCTCCTGGTTCCTTATAATTCAACAAAGACCAGGAATCAACATCCTTTCTATAGGAAATTCAGGACCGGCGTGTTAAACGACGGACCTCAAGGCTGTCAGGAAACAGATTCTATCCTCTTCCAAATGAATCCAAGCACGAACAAAACAAACGATGTAATGCGGTATCCGGAGGTATTGTTGGATTATGCCGAAGCTTCTGATATGGCATCAAGCGGACCTACCGCCCAATCATACTCAGCCATTAACCTGGTGAGGACGCGCGCAGGTGAGCCGGCTCTGACTCCCGGTCTTTCTGCTATTGCATTCAGGGATTCTGTAGTATTTGAAAGAGCCTATGAGTTTGCGGCAGAATGGGGGGCAAGATGGTTTGATATTGTACGTCTTCAATTGCTTCCGCAGGTGGTTGCCGCCAGAAACCCCCTGGAAAATCCGATAAGTCTCGGTGGTAATAATATCCAAACAAGGTATTATTGCCCTATCCCAATAAATGAGATGCTGAAAAACCCGCAATGGACGCAGAATCCAGGATACTGATATTCAGATACCGCGATAGAAGTTTAACCATGCCAGGCATGGTTAAACTTTTTTAATAATTGGACTAAATCCATATCCTTTATTGGATTATGGAGTAGGGCATATTGCAGTTCCAAAATTTTATTTTAATGATTAAATATCTGCCTTGCAGGCGATCTGTTATTTTACTGTTTCAGATCGTCTTGTTTTTTAGCGCCAAAGGCAATCCGTACATTTCTGGAGATACTTCAGCCCCTGAGAATAAGCTCCTTAAATATATAGACCCCACAATCGGGAATGTTGCTCAATTACTTGAGCCCACACGTCCGACAGCATACCTCCCAAATCAGGTTATCAGGGTTTATCCGATCCGCAAGGATTATCTGGATGATGAGATTTCAGGTTTTCCTCTAACTGTCGTTTCACATCGGCTGGGCACGGTCTTTTGCATTAAACCATCCATTTATCCAATCGCTCCCGAAAGCTGGGATCAGAAAATGCCATATGACCAGGATCTTGAAATTACTAGGCCCTGGTACTATTCCACCTATTTACTCGATGAGGGTATTACAGTTGAATTTTCCCCTTCAAAGAAAACAGGTATCTACCGGTTTTCTTTTCCTCAGGGAAAACAAAGATCCGTTTTAATTAATACCTGTAATGACGGCGAAGCTTCTCTGGAAATTAATTCCGGAAATGAAATTTCGGGAATGGAGACCTGGCATGGAGATGTCAGAATTTACATGTATGGCGTTTTTAAGGCTTATGGGAAGGGCGGCCTTGTAGAAAACAACCAGTTAAAAACGGGGAAAAGCATTTCAGGTAAATCAGTCAAAGCCTATCTTGATTTCTCCCCGGATTGTGACACGGTTGAATTCAGGTACGCCATCAGTTTTGTCAGCGAAAAACAGGCTGAGATCAATTACAAAAAAGAAATAAGTAAGAAAAGTTTTTCAGAAGTGGAAAATGATGCCGAAGAAATATGGTCGGATCTGCTGTCCCAGATCCAGGTTGAAGGAGGTACGGAAAGCCAGAAAAGGTCGTTCTATACTGCATTGTACAGGTGCCATGAAAGAATGGTTGATATCACAGAAGACTCATTTTATTATAGTGGTTTCAATAACAAAGTAAATAAGGCTGACAGACCATTTTATGTTGATGACTGGTCCTGGGATACTTACCTCGCATTGCATCCGCTGAGAATGATATTACATCCTGCTCAGGAGGAAGATATGCTTCAGTCATATGTTCGAATGTTTGAACAAAGCAAATGGATGCCAACATTTCCACTGCTGTTCGGCGATTATGCCTGTATGAATGGCTTTCATTCCTCCATTGTATTTCTGGACGCATATAGAAAAGGACTCAGGAAATTTGATGTTCAGACTGCATACGAGGGCATGAGAAAGAATGCTGTTTCCGCCACACTGCTTCCCTGGCGCAATGGAGAGAAAACAATCCTTGATGATTTTTATCAATCTCACGGATATTTCCCGGCCTTACCTCCCGGTACAAAAGAAAATGTAAAACAGGTACATCCATTTGAAAAACGGCAGGCAGTCGCGGTGACACTGGGGGCTTCCTATGACGACTGGGCTACAGCCCAGTTAGCAAAAGATTTGGGGAAAATGAGTGACTTCACACTCTTTGAAAAACGGAGTAAGAATTACGTTAACCTTTGGAATAAAGAGCAAATGTTTTTTTTACCAAAGGATGATAAAGGGGAATGGATTAATATAGATCCGGTCTTTGACGGAGGTATGGGAGGAAGGGATTATTTTGATGAAAACAATGGCTGGACTTATTTATGGCAGGTTCAGGAAGATATCCCGGGCCTCATTTCTCTGATGGGGGGTAAACAGGCATTCGAAGACAGGCTGGACAGATTGTTCCGGGAAGACCTGGGCCGGTCGAAGTATGTTTACTGGAATAAATTCCCGGATGCAACTGCACTGGTAGGTCAATATTCAATGGGAAACGAACCGAGCTTCCACATTCCATATTTATTTAATTATACAAATTCGCCATGGAAGACACAGCAGAAAATACGGCTGCTTTTATCCTCATGGTTCAAAGACGATATTTTTGGAATACCTGGAGATGAGGACGGCGGAGGCATGTCTGCGTTCGTAGTTTTTTCCTCTATGGGATTTTATCCCATAACGCCGGGCATACCAATTTATACAATCGGAAGTCCCGTATTCAGTAAAGTAACTATTTCCCTGGAAAATGGTAAGCAGTTTACCATTATTGCGAATCACTGTTCGGACATCAACAAATACATCCAAAGTAGTCGTATGAACGGTGTACAACTGAATACACCCTGGTTCACTCATGAACAGCTGGTAAACGGTGGAGTCCTGGAATTAGAAATGGGGCCTAAGCCAAATAAAAAATGGGGTATTGAAGGAGATATACCCGATGTGACCACCAAATGAACGATATGTTTAAAAGTCAAATTTTGGTCTTGGCGGGAAGTTTCCTGATGACAATTTGTACTGCACAGCAGAAATATAGTCCGGGTTCATCCTTTAAAAGTTACAAAGGCCTGATCATGGCCGGGTACCAGGGATGGTTCAATGCCCCATCAGACGGGGCGCAGATGGGATGGAATCATTATGCAACGAAAGGTCGATTTGAACCTGGATTTTGTAAAGTAGATTTTTGGCCCGACGTAAAGGAATATCGAAAAACATATGAAACCCCATTCAAAGAGGCGGATGGACACCCGGCATACCTTTTTAGTTCTTATGATAGGCAAACTGTGTTTCTGCATTTCAAGTGGATGAAGGAATATGGAGTGGATGGTGTTTTTGTACAACGTTCGGTTGCTGCAATTAAAAGTCCTGAAAACCTGCGTCACGACGACCGCGTGATGATGAATGCAATAAATGCCTCCAGATATTATCACAGAGCCATCGCCGTCATGTATGATTTTTCCGGGATCAATGATGAAAATAATGACTGGCTGGTAATTATTAATGATTGGAAGCATCTTGTAGATAGCCTGAAAATAGCGTCCCGTGGCAAACAACAAACATATTTATATCATCACAATAAACCCCTGGTTGCCCTTTGGGGAGTCGGATTTCCTGACAGAACCAATAATCTGAAATCAATTGAGAAGATAATAGACTTTCTAAAGTATGATCCGGTTTATGGTGGCTGTTCAATTCTGCTCGGAGTGCCGGCTTACTGGAGGGATTTTGGAAAGGATACAGAAAAAGACCCCTATCTCCACACTTTAATACTTAAAGTGGATATCGTAAGACCCTGGTTTGTCGGTCGATTTAATGAGGAGACATATCCCTTTTTTAAAGGCAGAATCAAAGATGATATAGAATGGTGCAGGCAAAATAAACTGGACTATGCGCCTGTAGTTTTTCCTGGTTTCAGCTGGCACAACATGCATCCTGAAAGTACCCAGGCCCAGATTTCACGCAACAGGGGGCGGTTCTATTGGCAACAGCTCGTTGGGGCTATTGAAGAAGGCTCAGAAATGATATATATTGCAATGTTCGATGAAATAGACGAGGGTACAGCCATTTTTAAGATCACCAATAGTCCTCCTGTCGGTCCCAGTAAATTCGAAAGTTTCGAACCAGATATTCCAAGTGATTATTATTTGTTTTTGACAGGCATTGCAGGCAAAATGCTGAAAAAAGAAATTCCACTTGAAAAAAATATTCCGTTCCCTCCAATTCAAAAGAATTAGCCGTATTCCTCTGATGCTTTCGGCAAAAATTCCTATCCTATATATGTGAAGTCTTTTAGCTTTTGAAGCAGGGAAGGATGATTTCCTATTTAAGATGAGAAAAAACCGGAAGCAGGAGAGAAGCTTTGCAAAATGTATCTTGAAAGAATCATATGGTGTGTGTTTTTATTCGTCCTTTCATTAAACGTGTATGGTTTAAACGGGTCTGTGTCACCTGTTGAGAAAGCTGTGATCACATCGGTATTATCAGACAGTTGTTCTCTCAAGGCAAAATATTTTCCTGGAAGCGATACCGTGGTTTCAAACGGGAATCCCATAGTTCTTGAGAATCAGAGCTTAAATTCCAATTCCATTGCCTGGTTAATAAACGGATTGTTTACTTCATCACAAGCAGATCTTATCTTTTATCCCTCATTGGGAGTGAATGAGATTATGCTTGTCGCTTCCAACGGCATTTGCACGGATACAGCTTATTCATATATCATTTTAAACGGCAGTGTCCCGGGGCAATACAGCAATTTCCAAAAGCAATATAATCCTGCGGGTCAAGCTATGGAGCCGTTTTGTATGACCAATGACAAATCGAATGGATACCTGCTTGCAGGAGATTACTACATTCCATCTGAAAATAGTTTTGTGACCAGGACTACCTCTTTGGTTCATATTGATGAAAAGGGTTGTGTTGACTGGTCTAAAGCGATGATTGAGGGAGAAGAAGAAGTTATCCAGTCTACCATTTCGACATATGATTCGGGTTATCTGATCGCCGCTTTCCCATTTCAATCTTCGCAGGACAATTATCCCAATGAACTAAATGTATTTAAGTTAGACAGGTTAGGAAATAAAGAGTGGGCTCATTCTTTCTCAAATGGAACTAATGTTAATAACTTCTATTCAGCCATGTGTGAGACCCATGATCATGACGTTGTGATTGAAATCGGATCATTCCCGGTAGCGGGCAATCCTTCTGCCATTTCTATAATTAAGATTGATCCCCTTGGCAGATTTATTTGGGGCAGAAAATTAAGTATGGAGAATAATGCCTTTTATAATATCGGTGGCATTGTTGAGAAAAATAATTTTATTTATGCAACCGGTTCCATATATGAAGGGGCAGCTCCTTTCCAGGTCTTAAGATCATTTCTGGTGCAAATAGATGAGGTGACAGGCCTGCCAATCTGGACAAAACAAAACAATCCCGGAATACCAGCATTGAGTTTTACAGACATCCATAATTATAAAAACGGTATATTGATAAATAGCTATTCTCAAAATCTGTTGAACGATCTTATTTATATAGATAATGATGGTAACAGCTTGGGCGGGGTTATGATAGTTAATCCTTATGGGTCACTGAATGGAATAGAAAATGTATTGGTGACTCCTGACAACGGTTTTTATTTTCATCAGGCTTCAGGAAAGCAGGGACTCACGTATAAGGATATCATTATGCGTGTGGACAGCAATCAGCAGATCGCCTGGCAATATGATTTCTCCACAAAGGATCTGAATTTTTCAGGATGGTATCAATTATCCAGTGCGCCAGCCAATGGAGTCGCAGGGATTGGTAGTGGTTTAATGGCTAATGGCTTTAGTGCCCTGACTTTTTTGAAACTTGATTCTGCAGGTGCCGGATGTAATTCGGGTAGAACCGATCTGAGCTTAGAGGCAAATCAGGTTTCGCTGGTACCCATGACCTGGATCGTGAACAGCAACCTTTCAATATCAGTAAGTGATTTTCCATTAAGTTTAGATGATGTGGCTATTGAGTCCCATTTATTTTGTCCCAAATATCTTGATGGTTGTGACTTATTAAAAATAGAAGGACCACGAGTGGTATGTCAACCCGGCGATTCAATCATATACAAGCTTCACGAGGACCCATTTTGTCCTGAACCTGTAACCTGGACCTACGATCCGCAATCTGCAGAAGTACTGGATAGCAATTATTCTCATATGACATTCAGGTTCAGGGAGCCGGGTGATTTTGTTATTAAAGTGGAAAAAAACGGGTGCGATAAGATCGTCGATTCTATTATCGTTTCAGTAGGGAATGACATACCGAAAATCAATATGCCGGCAGATACAACATTGTGTTCGGGGTACACCATGAAATTGGACGCAGGGAATGGCTATACGAGCTATCTATGGCAGGATGGTACAGACAAAGAAAGTATCGTAGTAGCTGATTCGGGCACCTATTGGGTAAGGCTGACAGGTAAAAATGGCTGCATCAGCACAGATACAACTTTCATCGGCTCGGTTAAACGATTGCCCTTTTCATTTTTGCCTTCCGATACAGTAATATGTGCGAGTGAATTTTTGGAGTTGAAGCCCGTCCTCCCTTATAAATCCTATCTATGGAATACAGGAGAAACGGCCAGTTCTATACAAGTAAAAGATGCGGGCATTTATACTCTCCATGTCGTTGACCAATATGGTTGTGAAGGCAATGATTCCATCCGGGTAGAAACTAAAAAATGCCCTTTAGGAATTTATTTTCCAAATGCTTTTACACCAAACAATGACGGTCTCAATGACATCTTCAAGCCAATAATCCTTGGCAGGCCTGCAGTATATCACCTGATTATTTACAACCGTTGGGGTCAAAAAATATTTGAAACCTCTGACCCCGGGCAGGGCTGGGATGGGAAGATAAAAAACAAGGAGCAGGAAAGCGGAACGTATATTTGGACCTGTACTTACCAATTTGAAACGGAGGAAAAAAATATCGGGAAAGGCAGCTTCTTGTTATTGCGATGATGAACTGTCTCCTCCATACGTCGTCAAAGAAATATCTTTTTTGATAAAACTTCGCTATATTTATGAAGCTGCTGTTTTTGAAACTTACCTTCTTGAAAGACCGCATTTTCAATTTCTAATATCCTTCACGATTGCTTGGTTATGAGGAAATTATATCGAATATCTCGAGAAAATATTTATTTTTGATACTGCCTATGAGATACAAAGTTTCTATCATAGCAGTTGCTCTTTTGTTCCATGTATACGGGTATGGCCAATCCTATGGCCTTACGTTTAGCAGTCATGAGAATGTGCTCGAAAAAAGAACATCTCTTGACATTTCTCCTGATGATTCAATCTGCTTTTCAAAAAACTTCGATCTGGGGTTTGACATCAATTATTTACCCAATCATCAAACTTATTTTGGGTACATATTGCGGATAATCAGTAACGGAGATCATAATATAGATTTAATTTATCATCAGAAATCCCACTCCTTTAAAGTCATAAACGGCGAGATCTTTTCTAATATCAGTTTTACGATCGACAGCCCCAGGCTATACAGGGACTGGAACAGGATTAATCTAAAATTTAACCTGGAGAATCAGACAATACGCTTTGAGGTGAATGGCCAATTGGTCGGATCCTGTAATATCCCCTTAAATTTCAGGTGTTTCAAATTTTTATGGGGAGCAAATGATTATCAGAAATATAAGACCAGGGATATTCCCCCGATGCAGATAAAGGACATTAAAATTTACGAGAATGGTGCATTAAGATATTACTGGCCCCTGAATGAAGTTGCAGGAAATACGGAATATGATGGAATTAGTAAACAGCTTGCAAAAGTTAAAAACCCAACATGGATAAAGCCCAAATACCAAAAATGGCAGCTGTTGAATTCTTTTACTTTAAATGGTTATGGAGCTGTTGCGTTTGATTCCAAAACGGACAAGATTTTCATTACAGGCTCCGATTCATTGGCCGTTTTTGCTATTAATGAAGAGCATCGAACGGTAGAGTGGATTTCAAATAATCATGAAAACTTAAGACTCGGTCACCAGGCCATATTTGATACCATCAGCAACAAGCTCTATGATTTATTTATAGACCAGAAAAAGGTCGTTGCTTATGATTTCAGCAAACGACAATGGGACGGCAATTTTGAATCCGGTAAAATAACAGAATTCTGGCATGCCAATAAATTCATTTCCCCATTGGATTCTGCCTTATACATCCTGGGCGGATATGGACAATTGAGATATAAGAATTTGGTACAGCGATATTCTTTTGCAAAAAAGAATTGGGAAATCCTTTCAACCGCAGGAGATTATTTCCCGCCCAGGTACCTGTCTGCATTAGGGCAAGACCCAAAGGGGAATTTTGTTTATACCATTGGAGGTTATGGCAGTCAGACCGGAGATCAAATGCTGGATCCCCGGAACTATTATGATATGTACCGGTTCAATGTCAAGGACCGGTCATTTAAAAAATTGTATACACTTAGACCTGCTGAAAACCAATTTACGTTCGTGAACAGCCTGGTGATAGATCCAAAAACGAATGATTATTACGGATTGATTTTTCCCAATGACAGCTCAAGCTCAAATCTCCAATTGATTAAGGGGTCATTGACAGATTCCTCTTTCCAACTGTTGGGAAATGCTATTCCGTTTACCTTTCACGACATTGAATCATTCGCAGATCTTTATTATTCACCGATCAGCAATAAGCTTATCGCCGTAGTATTAAATTATTCAAAGGTTGAGGACCAGGAAAAAACTACGACGGCCAGGGTTTACTCTCTCAATTTTATTCCCGAACCAAATGAGAACCCTGTTGAACAACAGGATACAGGGAGCAGGCGCAATCTTCTTTTGATTACGCTTCTCGGTGTTGCTATAGGGATAGTTATTTTTCTCATCATCAGGCGAAGACGCCTGAAGTCAAAAGAAATTACCGCGGCTAATTCACGCACTATCAGGGAGCCGGATTTGATAACAGTTTCCGGCATGCCGTTTCTTCAGAACCATATTGAAAGAGATATTCATTCCTCCATATTTCTTTTTGGGCAGTTTCAGGTATTTGATAAAGCTGGTCATGATATTACGGGTCTGTTTACTCCTTTGCTTAAAGAATTGTTTCTTATTATATGTATTAATACAATTCGTCAGGGCAGGGGTATATCATCAGAAATGCTGAATGAAAAACTATGGCGCGATAAATCTGAGAAAGATGCAAAAAATAACAGGTCGGTTAACATTGCCAAATTAAAAGTGATCCTGGAGAGCATTGGAAACTGTGTAATCAATAAAGAATCAGGTTTTTGGCAATTTCAGGTAACGGATGACAATATCAATATTGATTTCAGGAATTACACTGCAATTGTAAAGCACGTGCACAATTCGGGGAATGATTATATACACCCGCTGGTTGCCATTATCAGAAGGGGTGCTTTTTTATATCAGACGGAATATGATTGGCTCGACAATATTAAATCGGAAATTTCCAATTCAACGATAGACCTGTGCCTGGGATACATAAAAACCCATGGAATTTCAAATGAGCCGGAGTTTATCATTGAGATAACCAACTGTATCTTTTATTTTGATCATCTGAATGAAGACGCATTAATATATCAATGCAAAGCACTGATAATCCTTAAGAGATTCACCCTGGCCAGTAATATTTATTTGAAATTCGCAAAGGAGTATAAAGATATCTACGGGACGGAATTCACTAAATCTTTTCATGAGGCAATCGCCTGAATAAACGGATGATATTCCGGATCGTAGGTGAATCCCCCTATTGAATAGTTCCTGCTTATTATCAAAATTTTTGATTTATTGTTCCGTGTCTGAAAGACTAATTTAATATTATTTAATTCATCGCTTCCCAAATTAAATTAGGGATTTTGATGAATTAAGAGAATATTAATAGCCTGGTTAATCTGCTAAATGTATTATTACGTCCTTACTGCATTTAAGGTGAAATAAATTACGAATGATTTCATGTTCTGTAGGTTTTCTGCAAATTGCTTATTTTAAAATAAATCTTTAATTCGTGATCGGCCCAGCCTCTAAATTTTCAATAAAATAGAACCTGAATTCATGAGCAGATCTAGGCGAGATGCAACAAAAGTTCCGGGCGACGTTTATTCCCGGAATAAAAGACGGGTATTCAAAATAATCAGTATTCTCCTTCCTTTTCTGATTTTATTCCTGATTGAAATTTCATTGCGGATCTTTCACTATGGATACAACCTGAATCTTTTTATTGAGGCCAGGAATAATCCGGATTATCTTGTATTAAATCCGGAAGCCTCCAAAAGGTATTTTTTAAATGAGGCTTTTGCTCCAACCGGGAACAGCGAATTATTTAAAAAAAATAAGGATAGTTCCACTTTGAGGATATTCGTACTGGGTGAATCCACCACTATAGGCTACCCGTATTTTCATAATGGGTCTTTTCACAGGTGGCTGCAATACAGGTTAATGCGCACATTCCCTGACAGGCAGTTTGAAATTATCAATCTCTCCGTAACTGCAGTGAATTCCTATACAGTATTGGGCTTTGCGAAGGAACTGATCAATTACAAACCGGATGCGGTATTGATTTATTCGGGACATAATGAATTTTATGGAACCCTGGGAGTAGGTTCAACAAATCAGATAGGCAACAATGCGCATATTATCCGGCTAATGCTGTTCTTGCGCCAGTTCAGAATAGTGCAATTATTGACTAATATCTATGAGAAAATAAGAAATATACCGGGCTCGGATGCAAAATATTCGGGACAAACCCTGATGCAACGGATGGTGGCGGATCAGCAAATTGCTTTTGGCTCAAAACTATTCAACAAGGGTATAGACCAGTTTGTGTCGAACATGAATCAAACCCTGGAGCTTTTCAATAGGAATCATATCCCGGTTTTTGTGAGCAACCTCGTGAGCAATGAAAGGGATTTAAAACCATTTGTCAGTATTCCGGCTGATAACATTCATTTGCCGGAGTTTGAAAAAAATTTTGTTCTTGGAGTCAAGGCGTTTGATCAGGGCGAGTGGGAATCGGCATCACGATACTTCAGACTGGCTGATAAAATTTACGATGCGCACGCTTTGTGCAATTTCTACCTGGGCAGACTGTCAGACATTCAGGGACATCAGGACAGCGCTAAATTTTATTTTACCAGGGCAAAGGATTTGGACGGCCTGCGTTTCCGAGCGCCGACCCTGATAAATGATGCTATTTCAAAATTATGCAGCAAATACCCATATGCGCATTTGGTTGATACGAAAGCTGCTTTTGATTCTTGTTCTGTCAATCATATTATTGGGAATGACCTGATACTCGAACATGTACACCCTAACTTAACCGGATATGCCCTGATTTCTAATGTCTTTTATGAAGCATTAAAAAAAGAGCATATCATATCGCCTGCAAAAGAAAACGAATTGACCTTCGGGCAGTTGATGCGAACGATGCCAATAACTTCGGTTGATTCACTGACCGGAATATACAGGATTTCGAAACTAAAGGAAAGCTGGCCATTCAGTGGTTCGCTTGTCAGGGATTCATTGGAGATCAGCTCCGAAGAGGAAAAGCTGGCCGATTCCGTCGCTTTTCAAACGATGAAATGGCCTTATGCGATGGACTTACTCTACAATTATTACCTTAACAGGAACGATTTATTAAAGGCGAGAACAGTTATGGAAACTTTAGCACTTGAATATCCTACAGAAGCATATTTTTATGAAAGAGCGGCCATGATTGATGGCAAATTAGGGAACTACGAAGATGCCGCCTTTTATTTTAGTAAAGCGTTTGCCATAAGACCTTCTTTTCCGGTTGCCAAAACCCTTTTTGTAATTTACCTCAAGCTCGATAAGCCCGCTCATGCGATGCCCTATCTGGATTATGCAATTCAGAACAATGCCAGCAACCTGAACTTTCTTCCCGTTAAAAAATTCACGGTAGAAATTATGGGCCTGCAGAAGGAATTTAAGAAAGATTCCACGAATTTACCCATATTGAATTTGATCGCGAATATGTATATGGGAATGGGAAACAAAGACGGGGCTGCGAAATATGTAAATAAAATATTAAAAGCCGACCCAAAAAACAAAGGGGCATTAAACCTGCTGGGACAAATCAAAAAGGGATGAAATCATGAGGATAAATGAAAAAACCTTTGCATCAAACATGAATAAGCAGCAGACAAGGGAATTTGGCATGCTGACCGTTTTGGTCACAAGTTTTCTTGAACTCTATCTGAAACAAAATAATTTAACCGCTATCGTTTTTAGTTTAACCCTTATAACACTTCTGTATCCGGTAGTATTTTATCCCTTCGCCGTTTGTTGGTTTGGTCTTTCCAGGATTATGGGAGTTGTCAGTACCTGGATTTTACTCGTTGCGGTGTTTTTGATCATTGTAATTCCAATAAGCTTAGTGAGGAAGATGATTGGTTCAGACGCCTTAAAAATAAAGCAGTTTAAAAAGAGCAGGAGATCCGTTATGACAGACCGGAATCATGTGTTCATGGATTCGGATCTTTTGCATACCTTTTGAAACAACATTATTATTCACCGGATTATGGATCTTCTTAAAGAATTATTTCTTTTTCTTAAAACCAGAAAAAAATTCTGGCTGCTTCCTCTGATATGCATTCTGCTGGTACTGGCTTTGCTTATTGTAATCACCAGCGTTTCAGCTTTGGGCCCCTTGATTTATACCTTATTTTAGTTGATAATGCCAGTATACATTCTAGGAATTTCAGCATTTTATCATGATAGCGCTGCAGCCCTGATTGTTGACGGTGAAATTATCGCGGCTGCCCAGGAGGAGCGGTTTACCAGGAAAAAACATGATTCTTCATTTCCGGAGCATGCGGTTAATTATGTTTTGCAGGAAGGGGGCATAAGTTCGGAAGATCTGACGGCGGTTTCATTTTATGATAAGCCGCTGCTGAAATTTGAACGGTTGCTGGAAACGTATCATGCATTTGCTCCCGCAGGTTTATTGAATTTTGTTTCTTCTGTTCCGGTATGGACAAAGGATAAGCTGCACATCAAAAGACTTTTACGGAAGAGATTTAAACGGTCAGATGGAAAAGCAATAACCCTTTTATTCTCTGAGCATCATTTGTCACACGCAGCCAGCGCATTCTATCCTTCAGCTTTTCAGGAAGCGGCCATTTTAACAATTGATGGAGTTGGTGAATGGGCCACAGTGAGTATCTCCAAAGGGAGCCAGGACCAGATCAAGGTGTGCAAGGAGTTGTGGTTTCCGCATTCTATTGGGCTTTTCTATTCTGCATTTACGTACTACCTGGGATTCAAAGTTAATAGTGGGGAATATAAATTGATGGGATTAGCTCCTTATGGAAATGGGGAATCGCATCAGACTGCAGAATTCAAACAAAAAATTCTGTCGGAACTGGTGGATGTCAGAGAAGATGGATCCATCCTCCTGAATATGGACTATTTTGAATTTGCAACTAAATTAAAAATGACAAATGATAAAAAACTGGAATCCTTTTTGGGTTTAGCCAGGAGAGCGCCCGAATCTGAGATCAGTCAGGATCATATGAATCTTGCAATGGCTGTACAGGAAATAACAGAATCCGTAGTTATCGCATTGGCCCGTACTGCTCAACGGATTACCAATAGCAAAAATCTTGTAATGGCTGGAGGGGTAGCCCTTAACTGCACCGCAAATAGTAAAATATTAAATGCCGGGATTTTTGAGAAAATCTGGATCCAGCCTGCTGCCGGGGATGCAGGAGGCGCATTGGGCGCCGCTTATGCAGCTTTCCATATTTGGTTTAAAAAGGATAAAAGGGTGATTCAGGATTCCGATAGAATGAACGGATCATATTTAGGGCCACAATATTCAAATAATGATATGCTGCATTATTTGAGAAAATATGAACCATGCTACAATTATTTTCAAAATTTCGATGAATTGTCTTTTGTTGTCGCTAAATTGATAGCCGAGGGAAATGTAATTGGCTGGTTTCAGGACAGAATGGAATTTGGCCCGCGGGCTTTAGGAAACAGAAGTATCCTTGGAGATCCAAGAAATCCTGAAATGCAGAAAAGGATTAACTTGAAAATCAAGTTCAGGGAGGGTTTCAGGCCTTTTGCGCCGGCAGTTATTTTAGAGGATCTCCACCGTTATTTTATTCAGGGAATTCCATCACCGTATATGCTTTTTGTGTCTCAGCTTAAAACTGAATATAGAAAAACCGAACCTGAGAATTATTCTCAACTTGATCTGCAGGATAGGTTGAATCATATACGATCAGAATTCCCCGCAGTCACGCATATCGATTATTCATCCAGGGTTCAAACGGTGACCAGGCAAAGCAATCCCAAATTTTGGGGATTAATCAGTGAGTTTAAGAAAATCACTGGTCATGGAATGATCATTAATACATCGTTCAATATTAGGGGTGAACCAATTGTGTGTACGCCGGAAGACGCTTATCAGTGTTTTATCAAAACCGGCATGGATTATTTGGTGATTGGGAATTATCTGTTCGATAAAAGGGAGCAACCACAACAGTTAATTAAAATTCAAAACAAATCATAATGAAAAAGTTATTGCCCTTGCTGTTAATTTTTACAAATGCATTGGTTTATGCACAAATGCCATTGGAAAAGTACGAAATTGATTCAGCTTCAGTCGAACATCCCGGCGTGCCTAAAGGTGAATTAATTAAGGTCGTGTTCAATAAATCCAAAATATTTCCTGGAACATCGAGGGAATATTGGATTTACGTTCCTTCTCAGTATTCGCCTGAAAAACCTGCCTGTGTGTATGTTAACCAGGATGGAATTCAAATGAAGGCCCCGACGGTGTTTGATAACCTTATTTATAAAAATGAAATGCCTGTAACGATTGGCATTTTTATAATGCCCGGCCGGGTACCTGCACCGGATTCCGCAGTTTCCCTGGATAGAGTGAACCGGAGTTTTGAATACGATGGACTCGGAGCTGCTTATGGTCGTTTTATCCTGGAGGAGATTTTACCGGATGCAGAAACGCAAAAGACCCTTGATGGAAAACCCATCCGGTTGTCGAAAAATGGCAATGACCGGGCGATCGGAGGAGCTAGTTCCGGAGCAATCGCTGCTTTTTCAGTTGCCTGGGAATATCCAAATTCGTTTTCCCGGGTTTTTAGCTCCATCGGGACTTATGTGGGTTTTAGAGGTGGAGAAAGATATCCAACGCTTATTAGAAAATTTGAGCCCAAACCACTTCGCATCTTTTTACAAGACGGAGCTACTGATCTGAATATATATGCCGGGGATTGGTTTAAATCCAATGAAATGATGGAGCGTGCTTTAGTTTTCTCAGGTTATGAAGTGCGGCATGTTTGGGGTGAGGGGGGACACAATGGAAAGCAGGCCACTTCCATTTTCCCTGATGCGATGCGATGGCTTTGGAAGGATTGGCCTCAACCTGTAACAGTTGGGAATACCAAGAATGAATGTTTAAATAATATATTACAGCCTGGCGAGAATTGGGAACTGGTTGGTGAGGGGTATCAGTTTACAGAAGGTTTGACTTCAAATAAAGATGGAGAGGTTTTTTTTCAGGACATTCCAAATTCTAAAACATATAAGATTGGAATTGATGGCAAGTTATCGACACTTCCTATTGATCCTAAAAAAGCAAGCGGAACTGCTTTTGGTGCGGACGGTACGATGTACGTTGTTGCCGGAGGTTCAAAACAAATATTAAGTTTTGACAAAAATTACAAGGTAAAAGTAATTGCAGATAGCATATCGGGAAATGATCTTGCAGTGGCAAACAATGGCAATATTTATGTTACAGCCCCCAAGGGTACAGAAAATCCAAGTGAAATTTATTTGATAAGGCCCAATGGCGAAAAACTGGTCGTAGACCGTGGATTAAAATTTGCAAATGGTATTGTGCTTACACCTGATCAGACTCAGTTGTATATAACTGAGTCGGCCTCTCACTGGGTATGGATATATTCGATTTTGCCAGATGGAACGCTTACGAATAAACAGCGCTACGGGTGGTTGCATACACCCGATGATCGTGATAATGCCTGGCCCGACGGTATTAAATGTGATAGCGAGGGTACGCTATATGTTGCAACGAATATGGGGATTCAGGTACTTGATCAGATCGGAAGGGTAAATGCAATATTGAAAGTGCCATTTGGTAACGTATCCAATTGTTGTTTTGGAGGAACAGATCTAAGTATGTTTTATATAACCTGCGGTCAAAAAGTATATCGGAGAAAATTAAAAGTTAAAGGCGTAAACTCATTTAATCCTCCTTACAAAATTAAAAACCCTAAGGTTTGACTTTTTTCAAGGTTGGGCATTTCCCTTTACCTCATATCTTCTTTTCCATGAAGTGACTAATATATAAAATCTATGGTGACGAAGTTTGCAAAATATTTCATGACGGTAACGACAAGCCTGCTCATGTTGCCTGCTGCCGCGCAAAATCCTTCTGGGCCAACATTGGACTCTACAGCTAAAACCTCCTGGCATGGGTTCGACCGTTTTGATTTTCTCATGGATAGCGCAGATTTTTCGATCCGTCCTTTTCACGCTGACCCGGGGGAAGGGACAGGTATTATTAAACAACTGCCGGGAAGGTTTCGGTGTGTAATCGTTTACCCGAAAAAAATAGCGCCTGGCAGTCCATGGTCATGGCAGGGGCGTTATTGGGATCATGAACCACAGACTGAAGTTGAGTTGCTGCGCCGCGGATTTTTTATAGCCTATATCATGTCAGATCCGGGGAAATCATGGGATGCCTGGTATGAATTTCTTACCGGGAAATATGGATTGTCAAAAAAACCTGCCTTTATTGGCATGAGCAAAGGAGGGGTCAACGAATACGTCTGGGCCACTATGAACCCGGAAAAAGTGTCCTGTATATATGCCGATAATCCGGCACTATACCCAGAAAGTATGCAGAGGATAGAGGTGCTTGCAAGCAACGATGTGCCCCTGCTCCATGTTTGCGGGAGTTTTGATTTTCTCCTGGATCAGCATACACTGGTTTTGGAAAATCTTTACCATCAGTTGGGTGGTCGGATCAGTGTCATGATCAAGGAAGGAACCGCTCATCATCCGCATAGTCTGCGCGATCCTTCCCCGATTGCAGAATGGATTGAAAAAAGCGTTCAGGCTGTCCAAAATAATCCGCCTGTTTTCAATGGAATGAAATTCCGGAAATCCTATTATTATAGTTTCAGGAATGTTTATAATTATCTGCCACTGGAAAACGAGTATGTAACCTGTCGGGGACCCCTATTTTTCCCATGTTATGAAAGATATGATCAGGTGACAGAGAGCACATGGGGGATCACGGGAATGACGATGATCGTACCACTCAAACCCGCACCTGGAAAACCATGGGTATTCAGGGCGGACCGTATTGGCCGCGAGCCATCAGACTTTGACCTGGCATTGCTGGCAAACGGATTTTACATTGTCGCGGCTCCGGTGCTTGCGCAGGCGGGCCCCTTGCAAAAAGAATGGGATTCTCTGTATAATCTGCTGGCGTCAAATGGATTTTCAAAAAAACCTGTGCTGGAGGGAACTGGTACTGGTGCAGGTGAAGCGTATGCCTGGGCAATATCAAATTCCGAGCATGTTTCAACGATATTTTCGGTAAATCCGCAATTGCGCAGTCTTCAAACAAAAACTTCTTTGTTTGACCGACTGGATACGCTTGTTCATGCCGGCATATCACTGATTAATGTTTGCGGGTCACTGGACCCGTTATTTAAAGAGAATACGCTGTCTGTGGAGAAGAGATATGCAGAACTGGGCGGGAAAATGAAAGTGATCATTCATGAGGGGCAGGGCCACTTTGTCTCGGATCCGGACGATCCAAAAAAAGTGATTGATTTTATTCTGCAAAACAGCTTACAATAAAATTTATATGAAAAAGAAAAAAAAATTAATATCCGGGTTCCTGATTTGTTTACTGATAATATTTGCGAACGCTGCAATTGCCGGGGATGGGAAATTGTTGGCAGGAACATCAAAAGTGAATATCACCCCGAATTCCGATGAACCATTACATGATTCCGTGTATGCAAGAAGCCTGGTACTCGATCTGAATGGCCAGCGCCTTGGATTTGTTTCAGTGGACCTCGCGGTATTTACAAGTGATCGGGTCGAAAAAATCTGCAAAGAGAAGTTTGGTATATCCCAATTAATGCTTTGCTCATCCCATACACATTCTGAACCACAAAAAGCTGGTCGTTCTTTTGCAAAAAATAATCCCTATGTGTCTTTTTATGAGGATCAGATTATATATGCCGTAGAGATTGCAGTGAAAAATTTATTTCCTGCGAGAATCGCAGCCGGAAGAAGAACATTTCCGCAACTCGGATTTAATCGCCTCGTGATTCGTGATGACGGGCATGCGCGGGAATCCTGGTTTTCAGATGACCATTATACTTGTGAAAATCCGGAGCGCATACCATTCGGACCGGTTGATCCGGAGGTGGGGGTTATTCGTATTGAAGATATGCAGGGAAATCCCCGTGTCATCATCATGAACTATGCTTGCCATGCCGATATTGTATGTAATAATTATGAAATCTCCGCCGACTATCCGGGTGTCGCCTGCCGTAAAGTAGAAGAAGGCTTTAGTGGGAAAGTAAATTGTTTGTTCATACAGGGTGCAGGCGGCAATATTGAATCGCTTCAAATCAGTTCACGCAGATCAGGGCCGGATGATCATTTTAAAACGGATTATGCGCCCATGGAAAGAACCGGCGAACTGCTGGCTTATGAAACGGTCAAGCTTGCCAAAAGTCTTTCAGGATCAGGAGAGCAAACAGATATCAGGTTCATGAATGATTCGATGCGGTTCAGCGGTCGTTTCGACACAAGCCTTACGATGAAAGTATATCTGGTGACCATTCTCATCAACCACGATATTGTGATTGCGGCCTGCCCGGGTGAATTATTTGTTCAGCTTCAGCTGGAATGGAAGAATAAGGTGGAATTGGCTTCTGCCAACCCATTTTTGTTTGGATATGCCTGGAGTGGCGGCCAATGGCCGGGATATATTGCCGATGTCCGATCGGCTGCCCTGGGAGGGTTTGGCGCTGACCAGGGTCTGAAATTGATAGAAGTCGGCGCTGGAGAAGCCATTGTTACCCGACAACTTCAAAACTATTACCGGTTAAATGGATTAATGAGAGATAAACCCGGCCCTTCCGGGTTCAAACCTGGTCATCAGTGGGTTATCAAGGCATTTCAGGACGAGAAATAATCCTAAATGCTGGCACACTCCGGAGCTATTAAAAATGGGTTTGTATTTGTATCTTTCTGCGACACTTGATGCTATGTCAGGGTTCGAATTTCATGTATGCGAAAAAAAGCAATTATTATTGGCGCAGGCCCGGCGGGCCTTACGGCTGCTTATGAACTGCTCAAACGCACGGAAATAATTCCTGTTATATTGGAAAAATCGGGAGACATTGGCGGTATTTCCAAGACAATAAACTACAAGGGAAACCGCATGGATATGGGTCCGCACCGTTTTTTTTCGAAGTCCGACCGGGTGATGAATTGGTGGCTGAATATTATGCCGCTGGAACAAGGCCGGGAACACGATCTAAACATCACTTATCAGAATAAATCGCGAACGATTAGTCCGTCGTCTGCTCCAAAGGAAGAAGTGCTTCCTGAGAATAAGGATAAGGATAAGGTCATGATTGTCATTCAACGATTGACCAGGATCTATTATCTGCGTAATTTTTTTGCTTATCCTATTCAACTGACAATTGAAACCTTACGAATATTGGGATTCGTTAAAACGGTAAGGATCCTTTTTTCCTATCTGGCTGCCCTGTTGATTCCGCGTAAACCGGAGAAGAGTCTGGAGGATTTCATTATTAATAAGTTCGGTAAGGAACTATATCTTCTATTTTTCAAAGATTACACCGAAAAAGTATGGGGGGTTCCATGCGAGAAAATTTCTGCGGCATGGGGTGCACAGCGAATTAAGGGAGTGTCTTTACGTAAGGCTATGGTTCATGGCATTCGATCCATTTCAAAGCTAAAAGGTAGGCTGACTGATATTGGACAAAAATCATCAGAAACCAGTCTCATAGATCAGTTCCTCTATCCTAAGCGCGGTCCTGGCCAGCTTTGGGAAGAAGTGGCCCGTCAGGTCAAAGAAATGGGAGGGGAGATCGTGATGAACCAGGATGTCAAACAAATTTACGCTTCCCAAAATATCACCGCTGTGGAGACGAACAATTCATTAACAGGAGAGACTATAAGTTGGCAGGGCGATTACTTTTTCTCTTCTATGCCAGTTCAAGAACTTATTGCCGGAATGGGAGAGATGGTGCCCTGGGATGTCAGAGAGGTTGCGGCAGGTTTGCAATACCGTGATTTTATAAATGTTGGGATCTTATTAAAAAAGTTTTCCAGGCCGGATAGTCATAATAAAGGGTCTGCAGAGCTTGTCTTAAAAGATAATTGGATTTATATTCAGGAAAGAGATGTGAAAGTAGGACGATTGATGATTTACAATAATTGGGGGACCGGGATGGTGAAGGATCCGGACACTAAATGGATTGGAATGGAATACTTCTGCAATAAGACCGATTCTTTCTGGGAACTGTCCGACAGCGATATTGCTCAAATTGCAATCGGAGAGCTGGCAAAAATGGAACTGGCCGCAGAGGCTGATATTTTGGATGTGATGGTTCAGCGGATGGAAAAAACCTACCCTGCTTATTTCGGTACATATGAACGGTTCGGTTTGGTTAGTGCTTATACGGATACTTTCAAAAACTTATTTCTTATCGGCAGGAATGGAATGCATAAATATAATAATGCGGATCATTCCATGCTAACCGCAATGGTAGCTGTAGATAATATTGAAGGAGGAATAACCGATAAAAGCAATATTTGGGCTGTAAATACGGAGCAGGAGTATCATGAGGAGAGGTCGAAAACCTAAAATAATACGACTCCGGAAAATCGTTAAATCTTCACTCCATCTTTAATTTTTCGCTCCACCGTAGCAGAACAGGTTTGTTAACTGATGGCAAAGGAACGGGCGTTTCAAATCTTGTATTGGAATGAATGATATTATAGATGTAATTCCCCGTAAGCTGCCTTTCTAAAATGGGGATATGTGATTCATAAAATCGCACCCTGTTACTTTTAAAGCTTCTATAAGGACAATATTCAACAGTTATAGGCTGACGCAACGCTTTCAATTGACTCATCTGGTAATCGATACGACTCGATATAAACAAATTAAAAATAATGGCCAGCGACGCCCAGGCGATATTGAGCCCCAATATCAAATAAAGGCCGCTTCGGAGGAACCTGTCAGTTTTGAAAGAAAAAAATTCTGACATAAATAAAATCGATACAGGCAAAAGCCAAAACTGCGGGACATATCTCCCCCACCATGACCCAGGCATAATTATTATTGTTGCAGCGATAATTATGAGAACAGCCAGTGCTTGTTTAAAAACCGTGCTTTTGCGAAACCGGATTAATGCAATGAAGAAGATTAATATTGCAATAAGCAAAGCACCACTGAAAAATGGGCCAAAGGCTGAAAGCTTTACTTCCGGGTCATTGGCATTTGCCAGCTCCTTCCTGTTGACGGTGAATGGGATTTTGAGAATGTCGGAAATTGAATTATTGTTGGTGGAATACGAATCCGTATGCGAAGCCAGCGAAAGAAAAAGTTTTTCAAAGCGGTTCAGGTTTCTGAAAATGGGAGGAGTTAAGACTAAAAGCTCATCCTGCGTTTCTTTTAGACCATAAAATACATTGCCCTCATTAGTGAAATTCGTCACAAAGGGATGGAATCCACAGCAGAAGATACCTGTTATGCCGCTGAATACGCCAATAAATAAAACGCGTTTAAATTGATTCTTCCCTTTATAAATAAGCAACGCTAGCAATAAACCGGCGCAAAAAATGCCTGTGAAAACCAGAGACGTGAATTTAATATTACTGGTAAGGACGATTAGTGAACCGAATAGCCAAAGAAAATATTTGTTGGTTTCCCGGAACAGGAGACAGCTCATGATGATAAGACATAGTAGTGAACAAGCCATCACACCGTCTACGCAAAAAGAAAGAAGCTGGGTGAGGGCAATAGGATTGAAAGAAAGAAGTATAGCGAGTAGCCATTTCTTCGGCGTGCTGATAAGGTTGATCTTATAAAGAAAGGAAAGTGCCAAAAATAGGGAAGCCGACAAAAAAATTCCATTTACTGCCTTTCCGGTTTCGATGCGGTTGCTGAGTTGATATACGGAGGCTTCAATTATTTCAATCCCCTTGGGAAAATGATTGATGTTAAGGAATTTCAAATTAACGGAAGGCTTCAGGGTAATTGTTGGATTGCTTACCGGGTTGTCAATCCCGGAACACCACACTTCCTTGTCGGTAGCGACATTTTCACTGAGAGGTACTGCTAATTTTTGATAGACAGGATTCCATTTATCGTGTAAACGAAATATGGTTTCCTGATGATACCATTGACCATCGAAGGAAATATCGTAAAATAAACTGGATAAAAGTATAAGGCTGATAATCAGTCCAAGAATAGCGCCTGAACTTTTCAACATTAGATACTTACTCTTTTCACCAAAAAAATAGTCTGCAGCGAAATAGTTACCGATGAGGGCGAGCAGGCAGCCGAGAGGAAATTGCCAGGCTGAAATAGTAAGTCCCACGAGAAATCCGATCCCGCAAACTAACAAGGTGAAGGCAAGTGTATTAATTAAGCCAAATGCAATTAAAAAGAATGTATTTGAAGCGTGGGAATTGGTCGAAATGCTTTGAGACGAATCAGGCATAAAGCTCATGAATGTAGAATCTAAGTTAAACAAAACCCGGTTAGGGCTGTGGTGCCTCCGGAGTTTAATCTATTTCCACCGGCTGAAGAGACCGGCCGCCTGCCACTTTCCCGGATAGCCCATCGCGATGCAATGGATGAGCAATATCAATTAATGCTTTTGCCCTTTCGGCCAGACCTTTACCATACAAATAGGCAATCCCGTATTCGGTAACTACATAATGAACATGAGCCCGGGTAGTAACGACTCCGGCTCCGGGTTTCAGCATAGCAACAATTTTACTTTCTCCTGCCATAGTGATGGAGGCCATGGCGATAATGGGTTTTCCTCCTTCCGAAAGCGAGGCTCCCCGCATGAAATCCATTTGGCCACCAACGCCTGAATACATTTTAAACCCAATCGAATCTGCACACACCTGGCCTGTTATATCCACTTCCAATGCGCTGTTGATGGCCGTGACTTTTGGGTTTTGACGAATGATATGTGTATCATTCACGTAGCCGATATCCAGCATTTCCACAAGAGGATTATCATCTACAAAATCATACAAACGCCTGGTTCCGAGCATGAAGCTTGATACAATTTTGTATTGCCGCTTTTTCTTCAGCTCTCCGGTAATTACCCCCGCCTGAATCAGGTCAATGATTCCGTCAGAAAGCATTTCAGAATGGATACCCAGTTTTTTATGATTGGTTAGCATACTGAGAACTGCATTTGGGATCTTTCCTATTCCCATTTGCAGAGTAGCGCCGTCTTCTATAAGGGTAGCTACATGGCTGGCGATTTTATGGGTTAGCTCATCCGGTTGCTCTATGAGGATCTCATGAATTTCATCATTTACTTCCACCATAGCGGTGATTTTGCTCACATGAATGAACCCACCCCCATGCGTGCGGGGCATGCGGGGATTTACCTGGGCAATTATATACCGGGCTGTTTCCAGGACTGCCGGGGCTATATCCACAGAAACACCCAGCGAGCAAAACCCGTGTTCGTCCGGTGGCGAAACCTGGATCAAAGCGAAGTCTATTTTTATGGCGCCGCTCCGGAATAAAGCTGGGATTTCGCTGAGGAAAACGGGAATGTAATCTGCCCTTCCTTCCTGTACAGCCTTGCGGAGATTAGCCCCGATAAAAAAGCATTTTACTTTAAAAACATCTTTCCATTCCTTTGCAGCATAGGGTGCCGGCCCCTCCGTATGCATCTGGTAGATGCTGATATTTTTCAACTCCTTACCTTTTTCAGTCAGGGCTCTGATCAATTGCCCTGGAGCTGCGGCAGCTGTTTGAATAAATAGGTTACTCCCGGGTTTAATTAAATCAATCGCCTGTGCTGCTGTTAGATACATTTAATTGTGTTAACTGTTGTGTGCAATAAAAACCGGACCCGTGTTGTTTTTTATTATCTTTTCCACAAAGCTGCGTCTTAACAGCATGGAAGTGCCGGACCTGGAGAAAGAACCTGAAATGAGTAGGGTATTTTTTTTGTTCTTCAACCAGGCATTAAATGATTTACCTGGATGGAAGTGTAATTTGGTAATATTACTGGCATCATAGTGCGCATTGGTATATTCTTTTAGCAGGTCCATATCAGGAATCTCATCTGTTTCTTCATCTTTAATATATACGAATTCAATAGGCAATTCGTCATATTCAGGAAACAGGTTACTAAATTGCTTGAGCGCAAATGCACTTTCCTTTTTTCCGTCATAGGCAACGACGATCCTTTCAACAGAGCTGAACGCTTCCGGAATAACCAGGACCGGGCATTCGGATGCACGCAATGCTTCCTCCATATACAGATTGGGTTGACGTTCCATTACGCCAAGACAAAAAAACTGGTCACTTATAACGACCATGTCGGCGAAACGGCTTTCTTTTACAAAAAGATCCTTATCCCACCCCGCAAAGCTCTTTTCTTCTTTATGGCGGATACCGAGAGATTTGCATCGTTCTGCAAACCGATCACTATTTTTATTGACTGCAAGCCCTTCTTCTTCCTCCATCAGTACATAAGGTCCCGCGACAGGTATATAGCTGACGGGAATCATCAGCTGCGCATCAACCTCAGTAAAAAACATTCCTTTTACGATTACCCGTTCAGTAGCCTGAAGGGACTCGATAAATTTAAAGGCGCCTTCCGGGAATTGGTTGCCATCGGAGATAAAAAGTATTTTTTTCATGATTTTTCTATTTAATCTGTCGGCATAAAAATACTCCTGCAGAAATTGAATTTTATTGATCCGATTCATCTTGAAACATGATAAATATCATGCTCCGCGTGGTTTCCCGCAACAATATCTCTTTATTTGAAACACACTACCCTGTGAGGCGCCGCAAACCGGATTATGATTAAGATCAGGTGCCTATAGTAGCTGGATCAGCTCTTTGAAAAATGGTGGGTTATATCTTTGGGCAACTTTCAAGTTTACGTATATGAAACAAAATCTTGGAATCGCGGACCGGGTGATCAGGCTTATTACGGGCGTTGTGCTGTTTAACTTGTCAGTGCGTGATATTATGCCTGGTTCAGATAATTTGATTTGCTGGGTTTTTGCTACATTATTGCTTCTTAACGCCGCACTGGGCTTTTCCCTTGTATATGCATTTTTCGGAGTTGGGACCATATCCGCAAAGACCAAAACGTATGGAAATTTATCAAAATGACAATAGGATTTATTTATAAGGAGTGTATGTATTGGGTTAGCCAGATTCAATCTATCCGGAATGAAATGGAGAGGATCAAGGCAGAATTGAGGGATAAAGCAAAGAGTAAAAACGAAGCTTATTCAGCATACGGATTTTCGGATGATATTGCATCCCTTTCCAAAAATTTGGATGTGACGGAAGCTATTCTTTTAGCAAGCCTGAATAATGGAACAACGTACTGGGCAGGTAATAATCAAACCTACGATACACCTAAAATTGCTCCCTGTAAAAATGAACTTTTTGACCGGATGAGGGATATTTATGATGCACATATTGAACTGCACCGTTCCGTGATCAATTTTTTATCGGGCCAAATGGTATATAATTGAAATTAATAATTTTGAAATATGCTGGGGACACTAACAGAACATCAAATGAATAATCTTTTAGCCATGCAGGCCGTTGGCCGTATAGGTTATCATGACGAGAAGAAATCCTATATCACACCTGTGACTTATGCTTATGATGGCAAGCAAATCTACGGGCAAACCAACGAGGGCCTGAAACTGGATATCATGCGCAAGAATCCATATGTATGTTTTGAGGTAGATTCCATGATGAACATGGCAAACTGGGAAAGCGTAATTGCCTGGGGATATTTTGAAGAACTTGAGGATATTGCAGCGATTAAAGCAAGAGAATATTTATATAATAGTATCCTTGATCTGATGACAAGCGCTACGGTCCATCTCCACGAGCATGAATCAACCCTTGAAATAGATGACAGCAACCGGATTAAACATGTCATGTACCGGATCCTAATCAATGAAAAGACCGGTCGCTATGAGAAACAATAGGTCGAATATGTTACCCGGTTCTGTTTAGAACTGGGATTTTTGGCTTATTCAAACAAAATAGTATACATATTTTATTTTGGTGCGGGAATTTCACTTTCCGCATTTTTCTTTAATAGCAGTTGTGCTATGAACATTAAAGCCACTCCTACGAATATTATCGTCGCAGCCGTGAATAATAAAATTGGGGCAATTGATCCAATGCTATCATTTATAGCCGGCGAGGCTTGTATCACTAACAAAACCTCATTTAACAGGACCCCGGTAATGAAAATAGCTATTCCATTTTTCCACAGACCGGATCCTTGATAGAACAATCTTTCTTTTATGAAAAAACCGATTAAGAAGAAACTTATGAAGCCTAGCAATACCAGGTGCAGATAGGCAATGATCACCGGCCGGAAGCCAAAGGCCAGGCGGCCGAGGGCGGGGATGACCGACAAAGCTTGTAATATGAGTTTGATGATGAAGGCAATAAAGGATAATCCCCAGAATAGTCTTGCCTGCAATGGCATGGACACTGACCAATGCGCAAGTGACCTGGTTATCAGTGGGACAAGGATGATCAGGGCCCACAGCTGCAGGATAGCTGCCACGGCAGCGATGACGAATACCCATTCTGGAGGATTCATCCACAGCATGGATAAGCAATAGGCAGGGATACAGGCTGTCACCATCAGCAAGAAGAACATTCGGCCTTTATTTCGTTCCCCAGGCAGTTTGTAACGATGGGTTGTATAAAAGAACAAGGCCAGTGCACCAAAGCTAAACCATCCGTTATATTGAAAATGAAGGAAAAGATACATAGCACTATAGTAAAGGTCAGGGGCACTTAATCTATGAGATTTAATATAAACCAGTAGGAAAATTCCCGTGCCGGATAATACAAAAAATAAAAGTGCAGCTTTTGCCCATCTTTTTATTGCAGAAGGGAGATCGCTTTTATTGGAATCATTCCAATACCGAATGGCAAACCACCAAGAGAATACAATGAATAATAAAGAAAAAAAGATAGATAAAAGCCCATAACCCTCAAAAGCAAAACTCAGCAACATGCCAAAACTGGCTGTCTGGGCCAAACGAAATAGAATAGAGTAGATCTTTCCTACAGGATACCCGGATTGTGACAATATATAAACCAAAGCCGTAAATATGGCCGTTGATAGCCATCCGGAAAATGCAAAATGGGAATGTGCTTCTAAAAGAAAATTATAATTGATCGCCTTTAACGGGAATGCGATTTTATATCGTAACAAGAGGCCCAAGATTGAGACAAGAACGAGATTAAGAAGACTGAGGACAGACCAACGCCGGAATTTTTCGAAGCTTAAGCCTTGCATGATAAGTGATTTTATATTCACCTCAATTCCTGTCCACAATCCGCCAGAGTATGCTTGATATGTCTCATGGCCCCGAAAATGTGTGAATGATGTAACCCTTTTTCAGAATTATGTAACAGTTGACTAGGATAATTAGCTCATTTTTATAATCTTACATCAATCTTTAGTCTGGTCTCGTGCCGCCCAGACAAAAATCAGGTTCTCGTCTGATTTGTGTCATCCAAGGTTCTTTCATGTTCTGATAGCTTTATGAGGATGTAATTTTTCTATAACCAGGTCAAAATATTAATAATATGAGAGAAAGATACATTTATCGGAACACTTTCAATTTACTTAGCTTATTATTTATCGTCATTCTTTTGGGATTAAATTTAATATTTTCCTCGTCTTTCGGACAACAAACACCCTGGGTCGCTCCACCCGCTGCCAGCAGCGTGAAAAATCCTCTGGCTGGAAACAATGGCGGGCTGGCTGTAGCCAAGGCTATGTATGTTGCCAATTGTGGCCCCTGCCATGGAGAAAAGGGCAAAGGAGATGGCCCTGCTGCTCCCGGACTAAATCCCAAGCCTGCCGACCATACTTCCGCCGCAGTACAAAGTGAGACGGATGGTTCTTTATTTTGGAAACTTTCTGAAGGCCGAAATCCAATGCCGGGCTACAAGAAAATATTTTCAGATCAGCAAAGATGGGACTTGATCAATTACATCCGAACCCTGGCAAAAAACACTAAAAAGAAATAATACTGGTGGTCAATCAGGATAAAGGAAACCCAAATACAATTTTTATGAAGCCAGGACAAACGCTAATTCAAGGGATGGTTTTTACCTTAGGATTCTTAGTATCAGTAAATATTGCCAAGGCACAACAGCCAACGGTTGATTCAGCGCTGATGGATCGGGTGTCAGCCCTCGAACAACAGGTAGCTGATCAGAAGCCTGGTGAAAGCCATTTTATGGTAGTGGGTCTTGCTACCTTCGGTTTTGTGCAGACCAAAACAACTTTTACTCCTCTCGGCGGCGCCAGCCAGTCAGCAAAATCAAATAGTCTTGGCGATGCAGATCGATATGAACTCAGTCCAATGTTGTTGTGGAGACACGGGACAAATTTCCTTATTGAATTTGAACCATCTTTTGACGGAAATACCCTGGGCGTCAACTGGGCTAATATAACCTATTTTGCTGCACCGGGATTAGCCATTCATGCAGGATATTTTGTATTGCCTTTTGGAATTTACAACAAGCGCTTAGCTGCCGGGTGGATAGATAAAGTGGCACCTGATCCCGTGGGGGTAGATTTGCCGGGTTCAGATTTTGGGATCGGGGTGAGCGGCGGCATGCCCTTAGGCAATATGAAATGGAGTTATGACCTGAGCCTGACCAACGGACTACAGCTCTTACCAGATGGAGAAATACAAAATGTAGGCATAGTTGATAACAATAAAAACAAGACGGTTACCGGGAGACTTGCACTGCTCCCTTTTTCCAATTCATCTCTTGAAATTGGTGTATCCGGTTTATACGGTGGCGTTGCAGATGCAGGTTCTAATTATAATAATGCGAATACCACCATGTATGGTGTTGACCTTAGTTTTGTAAAAAACATTAAGCCATTTCTCATCAATCTGAAAGGGCAATACAGCAGGATCAAGGTTAACGGTCAGAATTATATAAAACCCACTGATTCTACGGCTTATACTTTCGATAATAAGACCACTTCGGCATTTGCACAAATATCCATCCGGCCGGTAACGGCAGAGAATAAGATATTGAAAAACCTGGAATTGGCATTCCGATACGTCAATTATACCACACCCGGTAATTCAATTTGGGGCCAAAATTATAATGAAGAGGATATCGGACTTGATTATTGGCTAACCTGGAGGACTGTTGTTAAGTTTACCTATGCCTGGACACATTCTGTCAATACCGATAATATTTTTGTCGGAGATACCGGCGATGTAACAAAGACGAATAATATTTATCTGCAATTTTCAATTCAGTTTTAATTTATATATTGTATGAAAACATTTAACATCAGAAAAATAACCTGGATAATTATATTCGGATTTGGAATTTTACTGGTCAGTGTAATGAACAGTTGCGTGGAGAGTCAAAAGGTGGCTGCTAAAAGTGGGGCGCAACTTTGGGCGGAAAATTGCCAAAGATGCCACAATACACCTTCGCCAAATACTTTCTCTCATGAGCAATGGGTAACAATTGGCCTGCATATGGAAACAAGGGCTCAGCTTACAGACAAGGAAAGAGAAAAAATAGTTGCGTTTTTGACTCAGTAATAATCGTTTTTGTTTTACACGAAATAAATTTCAGAAATATGAAACGCTCATTTTTATATATGATAATTGCAGGTATAAGCTTTTTAGCCGTAGAATGCGGATCAAATCCTCAACCTGCCAATAATAGTAACGCTCCTTTGGCAGACAGTAATCTTGTAAAAACAAAGACCGATACCGTAGTTGTTCTTGCGGGTATTAATTCCAAAGGAGTAGGACGTTTTCAGAATATTCAACTAACGCATCCTTTGGATGGAAAAATGGTAGCCAGCGGCAAAGCAATTTACCAGTCAAAATGTTTTGCCTGTCATAAACTGAGCACAGAAATGCTGGTTGGACCCGGATGGACAGGCGTTACAGACAGAAGAACTCCTGAATGGATCATGAACTGGATCACGAATACAAAGGTAATGCTGGATAAAGACCTTGCCGCACAGGCAGACATGGCAATTTGTTTGATACGAATGCCCAATCAGGATCTTACGGATAAACAGGCAAGGGATGTTCTAGAATTCATGCGGGCAAATGATGGCAAGAAATAATTTCCTGATCGGTTACTTAGAAGCCGGTGAATTTTAGTTTTCATTTTGCAACTTCAATTATATTTTCCGGTCCCCACCGGTAAAGTCCAGCATCCAGCCCGGATATTCAGGAGGCAACAGACTCACTTTATCAAGTTGTTCCAATTCTCCGGGAGTGAATTGCAGATCAATAGATTTCAGATTGTCTTCCAGCTGTTCCATTTTATTGGCTCCGATAATTACGGTAGTAACTGCTGGCCGCTGAAGTAACCAGGCCAGCGCCAGACCCGCAACGGTCGTACCCTTTACTTTTGCCATCGGCTGTAACTGATCAATGATATCAAATGCGCGATCCCGGTTCACCGGAGGAAAATCGAAATTTGCACGCCGGCCATCCGCCTCTTTTTCTTTATCGCGACTATATTTTCCGCTGAGCAATCCACCTGCGAGCGGTGACCAGACCATCAGTCCCAGATTCTGATCCTGCAGCAGGGGAATCAATTCTCTTTCCAGATCCCGTCCGGCTATTGTATAATAAGCCTGAAGGGATACAAATTTTGCGATCTGGTGATAATGACTGTAGTCCAACGCCTTCATCAGTTGCCAGGCGGCTAAATTGCTTGCACCGATATAACGCACTTTTCCCGCTTGAACCAGCTGATCCAGTGCGGAAAGCGTCTCTTCGAAAGGAGTTAGTGGATCGTAACTATGGATTTGATACAGATCGATATAGTCAACCTGAAGCCTGCGAAGACTTGCCTCTGCCTGTTGAATTATATGTTTACGCGTAAGCCCGCTGTCATTGGGTTTATCACCCATTTTTCCACGCACTTTTGTGGCCAGTACCAGATCATCCCGGTGCAGGCCCAGGTTACGAATGGATTGTCCGGTGAGCTCTTCGCTCATTCCCTCTGAATATACATTTGCCGTATCGATAAAATTGATGCCGCCATTGATTGCCCGTTTCATAAGCGCATCTACGGGTTCCTGTCCGAGGCTGCCGATCGCCGCGAACCTGCCTTTACCGCCAAAAGTCATCGTGCCCAGGCATAATTCAGAAACCTTAAGGCCGGTATTGCCGAGAAGATTGTATTTCATACTTTATATAATTGTTCATACAATTACACCGCAAACACGAAAAGGTTTTCCGTTTCTCAAGAAAAACAATCACTTACCGGCTCCTGACTTCCGTATGTTTGCGCTCAATTAGAGGGCAGTTTGTTCAAAGCCTGGCGTGGTAAAGTATTTTTTAGATATGTTCTCAGCATAAATTCAATCTCTTTCAGTCTGAATGGTTTAGTGACGAAATCGTTCATGCCTGCCTTCAGACAGCGTTCCTTATCTTCATTCATCGCATCAGCAGTTAGCGCGATGATTGGAATATCACCTTGAGGTTTAGGTAATTCACGAATCCGCTGTGAGGCAATATAGCCATCCATCTGCGGCATATTGATATCCATAAATATCATAGCGGGATCATGCAGCGCCATCATGGCAAGCGCTTCTTCGCCATTTTCAGCCGGAATAACTTCATGGCCCATGCTGCTCAGGACTTCAGAAATAAGAGCCATGTTCATAGGATTATCTTCGGCTACCAATATCCTGCTGCTTAGACCGGATTTCCCGATTTTCGGTACGCTGATAAAAGGAACTTTATGCCCATAAGATTTTTCAAAATGAAATGACAACAAATTGACAAGATCTTTTAATTTGACAGGCTTTGACAGAAATTTGTTGACACCAATTTTTTCCGCTTCCTGCTGCATCATTTTGTTTTCAGATGAGGGCAACATAAGTATGAAAGGCTCAGCAGACCCCTGCAGTATTCTTTTAATTTCTTTCACCACGGTAATCCCATCCATTCCAGGCATTTGGTGATCGGTTATAATCAGATCAAAAAATTGCTTATTTTCAATTGCCTTGTTAATTAGATCAAACGCCTCGGGGCCGCTATGACAAATTTTGCAGCCAATATGTAAATACTCAAAAATACCCTGCATTAAGGTACAGTTAGTAATATTATCATCAATCACTAATACCTCGCGCAAAAATTCATTTGAAACCGGCGTAATGCAGGGTTGCTCGTTTATGATTTCCAGGGTAAGCATCAGGGTAAATATACTGCCCTTGCCGGCTTCGCTTTCTACCTTCAGGCTTCCTTCCATTAATTCAGCCAGGCGCTTGGAAATAGTAAGCCCTAATCCGGTACCTCCAAATTTTCGGGTAGTGGAAGAGTCGGCCTGCGTAAAGCTTTCAAATATGGTATCCAGTTTTTCTGCCGGAACACCAATGCCCGTATCCTTTACTGAGATAGCCATATCAAGAAATTTTCTTCCATTTTTTTCATAGGCGTTCCTGGTCTTTTTAACGGATACTAAAATTTCCCCCCGGTTTGTAAATTTGACGGCGTTGCCTATCAGGTTTATCAATATTTGTCTGATACGGACGGGGTCCCCGGCGAATTGGTAAGGAAATCGCGGATCGATATCGCAGATTATTTCAATATTCTTTTCCAACGCCTTTACAGATAACAAATCAACTGTTTCCTCAACAGCCTCATTTAATTTGAAAACGGTATTTTCAATGGTAAGTTTACCCGCATCCATCTTGGAGAAATCAAGAATGTCATTAATAATATTGAGCAGATTATGGGCGGATTTGCCTACGTTTCCCAGGTATTCCCGTTGTGTTTTTTGCAGGTCAGTAGTCAATACGAGGTCTGTAAATCCGATAATACCGTTCATCGGAGTGCGTAATTCATGGCTCATATTGGCCATAAATTCACTTTTGGCCATGCTGGCGGCTTCTGCATGGTCCTTTGCAATGATCATCTGTTGCTCCATCTGGGTCCGTTCAACAGCTGAACCTAATGTAGAGCAAAATGATTTAAGTATAGAGAGTTCCGTTATTGTCCATTCCCGTTCAGTTTGGCTGTCATAAAAACAAACGAATCCCCAAAAACGGCTCGTTACAAATATGGGAATGATGGATACAGATTTTATGTTCCATTTTTCAAACCTTTCTTTTAACTTGGAATCCTGCATGTCCCGGGTGAAGCTATTAAAGATCTCATTTTTACTCAGTATTTCCATGGCCTTTGTCATGCCGGAGATATGCTGGAATTCAGGGCATTTATATTTAGTTTCATTTGGCAAACTTGCCCATCGCACTATTTGATCTGCGTAAATCAGGCCATCCATATTTTTAACATCGTTTTTGTATACGTTGACCCCACTTAGCTGCATTTTCAATCCCAGGAACCGGATCGCTTCGCCAATTGCTTCTTCCAAATTATTGTTACTGATCAGTTCATGAGTGGCGGATGCCACTCCCTGCAGAAGCTGATCTTTTCTACTGAGATCCATTTCACTTGCCTTCAGGTCATCACGCATGCTGAGAAGCGCCTTGCCTAATATGTCCTCATCGCTCAGTGGTTGAAAAGGGATCGTAAAGTTTCGGTTGCCCACTTCACGCGCAAAAGTTGCTGTAGCCAAGATCTTTTCTGAAAGACTATCAAGAGAACGGATCATATCCCCAATTTCATCCGTGCCAGGTATATGGTTCACTTTGCTGATGATGCCTTTCCCGAGATCGTTTACAATTTTCCTGATTTTTTGGATCGGACCAATAATTACCCGCGTCATATATACCGATAGAAAAATAGAAGAGCAGAAAATGATAACCCCCATTAAGGAGATCAGGGTTCTTAGGAACATGGAAGAACGATTCAGGTCTTTGTTTTTTTGAATCCGCATTTCCTTCGTATAGGATAATATTTTATCAAGCTCATTTATTAATACTGAAGTCCGCGGGAGTACTTCACCTTCAATTAATCGCTCTGCCTGCAGTTTTTTCGCCGGGTCATTATAGTCCTCAAACTTCTGTAAGGATGTCATGATTTTTCTTTCAATGACAAGAAGAGCCTCAAATTTTGTATAAATATTGCCTAAGCTTGTTGACATGTATTGATTGTTAAGCTTAGAGAACAATACATTCAACATTAATTTCTGCTTCGGATAATCAACGGTATGAAGTTTTGTTAATGAATCCCTGTCCTTTTGATTAGATCGCAGGAACACCCAGTTCGTCGAGTACATTTTCGATTCTACCACAATATCCTGAAAATCTTCCATGGCCTGCAGGGAAGGATCTATTACCGTCAGGATATTTTCAGACAGTTTTCTGTTAGTATTTAAGGTGATGATCGAGGCTATGCCGTTAACAACAAACAATAATACCAACAGTGAGAAGCTGCTGTAAATTCTTTGCCTTATACTTAGGGTCATGGAGAATTTGGGTTTTTCTTAACGCGCAGACAACAAAAAATACAGAGGGGTTTCATGGGTAGCTATTGAAGAGAAAAAATTATGAATGAGAAAGGGCATTTGGCATCTCATCGTTTACAGGGCCTTTATAATTCCGGATCAGGATTGAATTTAGTATACGTAAAATGGACAATAATCCTCACACATCCAAGCATCAAAGCCCTTCTTAGTAATAATCTTATCTAATACTTGGAGAATTGAATATAATTAAGAGAAAACACCTAAGGGTATAATGGGAAAAATAAGCGATCACCTCGCCAACGAAAGAACCTTTCTCGCCTGCGTTCGCACCAGCCTGGGCCGGATGGGATTCGGATTTGTGGTAGTGAAGTTTTCAATCTTCGTAAAACAGATTTCTATCGTGGTAGACCGGCAGGTTCCGGCAACTTCAATCCGGGTTACAAGCCATCCGGTGTGCTGATTAATCTGTTGGCCGTCGCAATCCTGCTGATCCGTATATTTTTAGTGATCTATCTGGTGCAATCCGCGGCCCTCTCATGAACATAGTAAAAGCACGATAAAAAATATCGTAAATATACTAGCCTAATAAAATAAGGCTATTGAATTATTTAATCTTGTGTGAAAATATGTGAATGATGTAACTTATTTCTCAATTTGTATAACGCTTACTACCACAAAAGCAATCACCTTCATATGCGGCTATAAATATAAAATAGCCTTTAATGAAAACCGGGAGGAATTGAGATTGCAGTAAGTAAATCTCAAATAAAATGTAATCCCTAGTGTAACCATTCCGGTTTAATCAGAGAAAAGCCCCGTGTAGGAGTGGGGCTTTTCGTTTTAGATGAACATGACTTTCTGATAAATTGCAGTTGGCCAATCGGAGAAGACCTGGATAAAAAAAGTGCAGGAATTATATTTGAGTTACCGGATTCATTTCCATAAAATAAATGATGTACTCGCAAAGTGATTTAAAGCTTGATGGTTTAACCTTGAAATATGCTGCTCCCAATTCCCGGGTTTCACGAATATCTTTTTGAGATGAGGAGGTTGAATAAATAACTATAGGAATATCTTTCAATTCGCTGTCTTTTTTGATTTCTCTAAGACATTCCCGGCCATTCATTCCGGGCATATTCAGATCAAGAAAAATGAGATCAGGTCGTAAAACAGAGCCTGAACGAAGCATGGCAATGGCATCTTCACCTTTACCAACTGCCAGGCATTTTGCATTTTCATTAATTTCTTTGACTGCCTCACAAAATAAATTACGATCTTCAAAATCGTCATCAATTATCATAAATATTTTTGAATCGCTCATTTTAAATGAGTATAGGTTATACTTATGGGAAGGTCAATAAGACCAACACAATCTATGCCAAAAGGGCAAAATATTTACCCATTTTCTTTAGAATTCCATTTAGAGTCTCATTTTTTTCTCTGAAGGCATATTTGATACCTCTAAGCTATTTTTAGTTTTCCACTTTACCGTGTTTAAAAAAATATTGGATCTGAAAGTAACCAGTTATAGCCCTTGTCTACTGCAATATAAAGGAACCATTCAAGCAAGATTGGAATAGTTAAAAATAAACAAGACTTGTTATTGGACGGTTAATGAAAGGTCGAAATTGCCCCACAAAACCCTTAATTCACCTGCTCATCTATTTATAATTCTGTACTGACCGATATTCTAATTGGGTCAAATTTCTTTCGTTGTATCTTTTAACGAAATAAAATAGCCTTTTTGACTAAAGCTTTACCTAACTAGAAAATGAGAGATATGGTAAAAAGAATCCGTTCTAAAACCGATGTTAAAAAACTTACCGTTGGCGATATACTTTTGGACCATGAAGATGCCGCTCAGGCAAAAACGTATATCGTTGAGAATGTATCGGACGGAATTGTGTATGCAGTAAACGAAGCCGGTTACCGGTCGCTCAAATTATTGCTTACTGGTTGGCCTCTGTCAGAGGAATGGTGGCTGGTGCTGACTGATAAGAATGAGGAGAATCCATTCTTAATAGAGTAGCGTTGCTTTTATTTAGATCTGCTAAATAATGC
>Ga0182024_10002995_pt1 | contig 40974 bp, 34 predicted proteins | sample P32metaG_FD_120480 | JGI IMG/M metagenome (GOLD analysis project Ga0182024, IMG submission 120480) | Permafrost microbial communities from Stordalen Mire, Sweden - P3-2 metaG (Illumina Assembly) | ecosystem: Environmental > Terrestrial > Soil > Wetlands > Permafrost | place: Sweden: Stordalen...
CAGCCGATTTGCTGGCCATCAAAGCTCCCCATATTTCACCCAAAATTTTCTTGCTTCACCCCATCCCTCTGGAGTCTCTTCTCAACCAACAAGGGGGTCGCGATGTACCGGGGCGGCCCGCGAATGCTTCAGATCGCGCTTGACTCCGACCTGGTATTGGTATACCAAGTCATTATATGACGGAAAAGCTGCTGGACTCGCACGTAGCCGTGCGACAAGAGATTCGTCTGATAACGCCAGCATCAGGGATTGTGTTTCATCCCGTCGCCAGTGGAGAGTTCACTGAAAACAAAAAATGATTAGGAAAATAGATGACGGTGTCAGTTAAATCCGCAACACGAGTAATCGCCGCCGTGTTCGCGCTCACTATTGGCTCTGGGCATGCACTGGCGGGGGAGCACTCACTGGGTATTGATGTTTCCAGTTACCAAGGGGGATCCATTGACTGGTCGAGTGTGAAAAGTAGCGGTCGGTCGTTCGCCTGGGCTAAAGCCACGGGCGGAACGGGTGTCGTCGATGGAGATTTCACCGTAAACGAAATAAATGGCAAAGCTGCCGGAGTTTATATGGGGGCTTACCATTTCGCCTACCCCGACCTGAACCCTCCCGGCGCTGAAGCCAGCTATTTTTGGAGCGAAGCGGGAGGCTACATCAAGAAAGACGGCAGGACCCTGATGCCAATGCTCGATATGGAAGAATTTACCGGCCTGGACGGCAACAGTTCCTACACCACTTGGGCCAACGATTGGTGCGCTAGTGTCGTGTCGTACGCCGCAGCGAACGGTGTCGCGATCCATCCAATGCTTTACTGTAGCGCCTGCAAAGCAGGTTATTTTACCAGCAGCATCACGGGTCTTCCCTGGATAGCCGACTATAACGGTGAGGATGCGGAGACGGGCACCCCTTGGAGCACTTGTTCCGGTGACAATGTTTGGGGTTCGGGTGTCTGGAACGTGTGGCAGTACAGCAGCACCGGCGCAGTTTCCGGGGTCTCGGGCAAAGTCGATGAAGATGTCTTCAATGGCACATTGGGTCAACTGATCTCGACGCTGGTGGTTGGCAAACACTGGACGTATGGCGACTATGATGGCGATGGCAAAGCCGATCCCGCCATGTGGGAACCTGGAAACGGATATTGGTACCTCCAAGGTTCAAAGGGAACTTCCTGGAGCACGAAATGGGGTACCAATGGGGACATTCCCGTGCCGGCGGATTACGACGGCGATGGAATAACCGATCTCGCAGTGTGGAGCCCCTCCAATGGAACATGGTATATCCATGGTTCCGCGGGCACTGATTGGAACGTGCAATTTGGCCAGGCTGGCGACATTCCCGTGCCGGGCGATTATGACGGTGATGGCCTGGCTGATTTTGTCATTTTTCGTCCGAGCACTGGCACTTGGTGTTTCGATTGCACTATTAAGGGAGTTTTTACCAACATTTGGGGCATCGCTGGCGACATTCCTGTGCCTGCGGATTACGATGGAGACGGGATAACCGACCCCGCGGTATTTCGCCCTTCTAATGGTTATTGGTACATCATGGGTTCGATGGGAACTGCTTGGGATGTGCAATGGGGCACCAATGGCGACATTCCCGTGCCGGGCGATTATGACGGTGATGGGTTGGCTGATTACGTTTTGTATCGCCCAAGCAATAACCTCTGGTATTTGAATTGCAGCACTGCGGGAACCTTTACCAAGACCTACGGCTACAACACCGACATTGCGCAGTCTGCGGATTACGACGGCGACGGGCTAACCGATATCGCCATATGGCGTCCCTCCGATCTCTATTGGTACATTATGGGTTTCGAGGGAACTAATTGGTCCACGGATTGGGGACAAGTTTATATGCAACCAGTAAACCTGCCCTCCGCCATCTACGACGTGTTCTATCTTCATCCAGCCATCACGATGCAGCCATCCAATCAAATGGTTAACCTGGGCCAAAATGTAACATTCAGCGTCGCGGCGAACGGAGCAGTTCCCATGAGCTACCAATGGACATTTAACACCAGCAACATATCAGCCGCAACCGGCAGCAGTTTCACGGTGACCAACGCTCAAATCAACAACGCGGGAAGCTACGCGGTAATCGTTAGCAACAAACCCGGAACCGTGACCAGCAGCGCGGCGAGTTTGCAAGTCGAATTTGTCACGCCAGCCATCGGCGCGATTACGGTTCAGGCAGGAGGAAGCGTAACGCTCAATTTCACAGGCACACCCGACGCCAGTCACCGTCTTTGGATGACCACCAACCTGTCGCCGCCGGTTGTTTGGTCGCCGATTGCGACGAATTTCACCTCCACCAACGGCATCGGCCAACTCACCGACACCAACACCCATGGCGGCCCAGCGCGATTCTACCGCGTCTCCCTGCCCTAGTTAACTCGGCTTTGTTGGGCCGGATGTGCCACATGGGACTGAAACCATTCCGCCCGAGAGGTTGCCACAAATAATACGAAAGTACAACAGAAAATCGCTTGACACATGGTCGTACAATGGTATACCAATACGCAATGCGCCCAAGAACAGGCATCGGATTTGCACTCGGCCAACCGTACGGCTCATCCGAGAATGGCGATACCGGCGATGAGGTCGCCACCTCCCAAGCGGCAGGTCTGAGCAATGTGCAATTCAGAAAGGAGAGCTTCTTCATGGGAGAGCCGATTGTGGGTACGATGTTCTCTGCAAATTAACCCCCAAAACAAAAGTACAAATTCATGAAGACATCCGTTAAGTTTACAACGGCTTTAGCCGCCGCCGCGTTGGCACTGATCCTCGCGCCTGGGCGCGCGCTGGCAGGACGCCCGCTGGGCGTTGATGTTTCCAGCTATCAAGGTGGTTCCATTAATTGGACGAGCGTCAAAGATTACGGCATCGTGTTTGCCTGGGCCAAAGCCACCGAAGGGACGGGCGTCATTGATGGCGATTTCACCAAAAACGAAAACAACGGCAAAGCCGCCGGTGTTTACATGGGCGCATATCATTTCCCTTATCCCGATGTTTTCGCGCAAGGTTCCCCTTCCGGTTCAATTGTCAATCATATATATTGGACGACGTCGGGCTGGAGCAGTTGGTCCAGTTTGGGAGCGGTGGGTACGGGAGCGCCCGTGGTCTGCTCATACGTATCCAATTACCTTAATGTCTTTGCGACGGAACGAACAATGCTCTGTGGACGAAATATTACGCCCCATCAGGATGGGAGACGAACTGGACATCACTGGGCGGTACGTTAACCTCGGATCCGTGTTGTGTTTCCTGGACTACAGGCAATTAAAATATTGAGATCAATAAATAAAGCCATTGTTGCGTCGCTGCTTTCGGCCTCGTTTTTGTGCTTGTCGGGAATCTCGGCATCAGCCGCCACCACGCAAACGCGTTACTATGGGCACGACGCCGTTCTGGATAAATACGGCGTCATCGCCCCGTGGTATAAGGGGCTTAACGGCCAGTGTGATTTTCGCGTCCGCGTCGCGGCAGAGACTTTAAAACGGTATCCGTGGACGACCACCAACAACGCCATTGCCGCGTATCCTGATTATCTATTCACGAGCCTCTGGAAAATTTCTTCCGATGGCCTCATCACTCCGCAGAACCCCGGCGATTGGATGAACGGCGATCTCGGCCAGCGATCCACCAGCGTGCTTAACGGCATGGTGGATTATTATCGTTACTCCGGCGACCCCGCTGCCATCGCGCAATTGACTTACATGGGCGATTATTTGCTCGATCATGCGCTTACACCCGGGGATCACCCCTGGCCAAAATTTCCCATCAGCGTGCCTGTCAAAGGCGTGCCCTACGGAAATGCCGATTCGGACGGCATGATCCAACTCGATATTTGCGCTGATATGGGCAGAGGATTGCTGCGCGCCTACCAAGTCACCGCAAATCCACGCTGGCTTGATGCCGTCGAACACTGGGGTGATCTGCTCGCGGAAAATTGCAATTTGGACCCGAATTCCGGCCCCTGGCCGCGCTACGCCAACCCGCAAGATGCTAAATGGGGGAAGATTAACACACAGACCGGCGGCGTCACCATGATCCTGGCGTTTCTGGATGAGCTGATTCGCGTCGGCTATACCGGCAAGAATGGGGAAATTGTCGCCGCGCGGGACGCTGGCCTCCGTTATCTCAACGAAAAACTATTGCCGCACTGGACGGCGGACGACACATGGGCCTACTACTTCTGGGATTGGCTCAATGCGGTCCAAAATTGTTCAACCACGGCCGACGTTGCTTCCTATTTGATCACCCATAAAGATCGGTTTCCGAACTGGCGCACTGACGCGCGCAATATTCTCACCGAGTTTCTTATGCGCAGCAGCGCCAATCCCGGGTCGAGCAGCGACGTTTACAGCGGGGCATGGGCTTACCCGGAATCCAGCAGTTGTTGCGAGCGTTCGCTTTGGTACGCGCCCCTCATGGATGGAGCGAGCATGGCGCAATACGCCGTCGAGGCAAACGACGGCTGGATGCGCGAGTTGGCCTATCGCCAGATAATTTTGCAGACCTACGACGGTCACGAAACCGGCGTGAGCGAAGACGACATCGACGGCGGCATCATCGTCAATGGCAATTGGTTCAACATCGCGCATCCTTGGCCGTTGCGCTGGTTGCTCAACGCCATGGCATGGCTTCCTGAAGAGCTTGGCCCCAATCGCGAAAATCACCTGATGCGTTCCAGTGCGGTGGTGAATTCCATTGTTTACGGGAAAGGCGCGATTTCTTACAGCACATTCGACGCGCCTGCGGAAACGGTTGACGTGTTACGGCTTTCCTTCACTCCAAAAAAAATAACCGCCGACGGAAAGCAACTGCGATCACACCGCGCTTTGGCAAGCAACGGTTTCACCGTCAAAAAATTGTCGAATGGCGACACCATAGTTAAAATCCGTCACGACGGGGCCAGAAAAATCGTCGTCACCGGCAAAGATCCGCAATCCGTGCTCGATGCTGCTGCATTGGGTTACGAAGGCAATTGGGCGAAGGACCCGCAGGTTTTATACGCTAGTGAAAAAGCCGCGTCTGTCACGGCCAAATTTCGCGGTAATCAGGTTCGTTTGGTTGGCCGCGCCGACCCGCTCGGCGGCCGTGCCGAAGTATTCGTCGATGGGGTCAAACAAATCGTGCCGATTGATTTTTGGAATCCCACTGTGCGCGCCGAACAAATTCTTTATTATAAAAACGGATTGGACGCCGGCGACCACGCCTTGAAAGTTGTCGCGCTTGGCACACGGAATCCGTATTCGGTGGGCGATCGCATTTATGTCAACGGGGTTCAGATCTCCGAAGAAAGTAAAGTGGATGATTTTCCAACAGGCACCGGCCCAACCGGGCGGCAACGGATGATTTTCGGTTACACCAGCCGGGAGGACTATCGAGACAGCAAAGGTGAGTTGTGGCGGCCCGCGACGGAAGTTATCACCCGATTCGGTCATGGCGTTAACACGCTAGCGAAGGGCTGGTGGACAAATGCCGCTGTAAGAATCTCCGACACAGCGGAATCCGAACTTTATCGCTACGGCCTTCATGGCCCTGAATTCTGGGTAAACCTCACGGTCGGGCCCGGCAAGTACGATATTCGGCTGGCCTTCGCCAACACGCGCGGATTGGATACACGACAAAACTGTTTCGACATTTTGATCAACGGCAAAAAAGTCGCGGAAAAATTGGACGTTACCGCCACGGCAGGCGGAGCCAATAAAGCAGTTGATCTCATTTTCAAAAACAATGCTCCTAGCAATGGCGTGATTGAAGTTCGTTTCAAAGGTTTTCAGCGGGGCGAAGCATTTGTGCAAGCATTGGAAATCGGACAGAATTTGCGCGGCAAAGGCGCCACGCCCATTTCATCTTCGTTGAAACCATAATGAATCGGCATAGACTTTTTTTGTGAGACGATTTCTTGTTCTGATTTTTGTTTTGCCGGTGCTGGCTCATGCCGATGATGCCATCCATCTTGGGTCTCAACGGGAGTTGTTTGTAGATCGATTTCTGATTGACAAAATCAAGGGCGTGGAATTGAGGCTGCACGAGCCGATTCGCGAGGGGGTGGCGGTGAAGTTTGACAAGCCGTGGGAAGGCGGGTATTCCGGCTATGCCACAGTCATCAAGGACGACGGCATTTATCGCATGTATTATCGGGGGCTGCCGGTCGCGGGCCCGGACGGTGGCGCGGAGGCGGTGGTGGCTTATGCGGAGTCGAAGGACGGCATGGCGTGGAGCAAGCCCGATCTCGGATTGTTTATCGTAATGGGTACGAGCCACAACAACGTCGTTTTGACCAATGCGCCTTACACCCACAACTTCAGTCCATTGCTGGATGAGAACCCGGCTGCGGCGGCTGTGGCGAAATTCAAAGCGCTGGGCGGAACGCAAGTTTCGGGGTTGCATGCGTTCCAATCAGCCGACGGGATCCACTGGAGCTTTTTGCAAGCGGAGGCCGTTTTCACGAATGGGGTGTTTGATTCGCAGAATGTGGTTTTTTGGTCCGCCAGCGAGGAGCAATACGTCTGCTATTTCCGCTCCTGGAAAACCGTAAAGGGAAAGTCCTATCGCTGGATATCGCGGACGACGAGCAAAGATTTCACCCATTGGACGGAGCCGGTGGAAATGGAGTTTGGCGACACGCCTCCAGAGGAGTTGTATACAAACGGAACGGATCCCTATTATCGCGCGCCGCAAATATATATAGCGCTGGCCAAACGGTTTTTCCCAAACAAAATGGCGCTGCCTGAGGCACAGGCCAGGACGCTGGTGCGAGAACCCGGTTACCGAGTTTCTTGCAGCGATTCGATTTTCATGACCACCCGCGGCGGAAGCCATTACGACAGGACTTTCATGGAAGCATTCATTCGTCCCGGCCCAACGCCGGAGGACTGGATTTCGCGCGACAACACGCCGGCGCTGGGAGTGGTGCCGGCCGATGAGCGCGAGATGTTTATTTATCGGCTTTCGCATTACGCGCAGCCCACCAGTAACATGACCCGATACCGGTTGCGCGTGGATGGTTTTATTTCTGTTCACGCGCCTTATGCAGGCGGCGAATTGATTACCAAACCGTTCCAGTTTGCAGGCGACAAGCTGGAGCTAAATTTTGAAACCAGCGCGGCGGGCTATTTGCGCGTTGAGATCCAAGACGAGAATGGAGTTTCACAAGCAGGATATGCTCTGAGAGACTGTCCGGAAATGATCGGAGACGACGTTGCCCGGACCATTTCGTGGTCCGGCACAGACGATGTCGGCAAATTGGCGGGAAAAATAGTCCGGCTGCGTTTCGTCATGAAGGACGCAGATCTTTATTCTTTGAGGTTCCACGAATGAAACTACGATCTCTTTTAATCGCCTCGGTGGTTTTTGGCCTCGCTGCCGCCAACGCCGCCGAACGCACTATTCTTCTAGTGGACGACACGGATATTCTCTATCGGTCGGGCACAAAACGTGTCTTGTGCCCGCTGACCCGCAGTCCCGCTAATCCCATCCTCAAGAGCGGTCTTTATCCATGGGAGACGGCCATTGGCTGGATCAGCGTTTATCGCAACGCGGCCACCGGCAAATATCAATTGTGGTATCAAGCGTTTGCCGGAAATGCCGCCCACGATAAAACCCGCCGTTGCACAGTCTGTTATGCGGAGTCAGACGACGGAATCAAGTTCAACCGCCCAAATCTCGGCCTGTTTGATTTCAATGGCATCAAGGACACTTCAATTGTGCTCGTGGCCAATGGCGGCACTTCGGACCGCTACGGCGCATCCGTCGTTGTCGATCCGCGCGATCCCGACGTCAATCGCCGTTACAAAATGGCTTATTCCGATTTCAGCCGGGACAGTGCCGGCCACGATTCTCCCGGACTCCACGTTGCCTTTTCCCCCGATGGTATTCACTGGACCAAATATCCAGAGGGGCCGCTTTCGCGGACTTCGCGCGGGAGTTTCGGAGAGCCGGTGCCTTTCCAAAATGATACAAACCGGCGTTGGGCCATCCCTCTTTCCATGGCGGACGCATATGATGTGTTCTATGATGCTCCCCGCCAAACTTTCGTCAGCTACGGCAAGATGTGGATTGATGGGCCGGATGGCGGCATGTATTGGAAACATGCCATGGGCCGGATCGCGAGCAAAGACTTCGTCCATTGGTCAAAACCGCAGCTTATTCTCACGCCTGACGACGGCGACCCGCCCTGGGTGGAGTTTCATACCACGCCTGTTTTTTACTATGACGACTGTTATTTCGGCACAATGCAGATTCTGGATCGCGCCACGCAGGGCGGCGTGATTGATATCGAACTTGCCACCAGCCGCGACGGTTTCCATTGGGAACGGCCATTTCGCAAACCGTTTTGGCTCGCCCGCTCCGCGACGCATGGCTTCGATAGCGGCGCCATTTTTCTCGCCGCCCAACCCATTGTGCTTGACAAGGAGATTCGATTTTATTACGGCGCTTACTCGCAAGGCGCGACGGGCGGCACGGATTATAACTTTGCCAGCGGCATCGGTATTGCCACCATGCCGCGCGATCGTTTTGCGGGCTTGCGACCCTTGGCGCGAAGCGACCAGCCTACCTTGAAACATCCGTTGGAAAACGTCGGGCAGGTCACCCTTAAGCCAATCATACTCGGCGGATCGTCCAGCATTGAGGTGAACGCGGATGCTTCCGCTGGGGAAATTCGGGTGGAAATTCTTGATGACGATGGAAAACGAGTGCGAGGGTTCAGTGACGATGAGGCCGTTCCGATCAAAGGCAATTCGCTGAACCATGTCGTGCGCTGGTTATCCGGAGGCCTTTCCGGCCTTTCGGAAGGGCCATACATGCTTCGCATACATCTAAAGAATGCCACGGTGTATGCCATAACGATAAGGGATGGCCAATAGGGGGTGGTATAGTCTAAGCCTTATGCCTATAATGTTGCTGGTCTTTTTGAGGAATAACGTTTGATGTCCAACAAAAGAATGCCAAACGAAACCGTTTACTTTTCTTTGTCGCATGAAGTGAATCCCCGGGTTCGCGGGCTTTTTCTAAAGAATCTTGCGGACTTCCAAACGGAATTGGCGCGTGTCGTGGCCGGTTTTGTTCCGGCGCTGGTCATTTGGCGTCAGCGCAAGGAACTTCCTGCATTGATTTTTCGTTCGCTGCGCCGGGTTCAGGACCTCCGGCAACGTGGGCGCGAACTTGGAGTCTCCTTCGAAGAAATGCATTTTAGCGCAAATGTGGCGGGGCGCCAGGTGCTCGACAAACTTTGTGCCGCAAACAGTCCAGCCGACTTGCTTCAGGCCGGGATGATTGTCATTTACGGGGCACTCCACGCAGCCATCGAAGATTATTTAAAACGAAACGAAGGTGTTTACGATTTACCCAGCAGGCCGTTGCTCGAAGCAGACCGCGACGAGTTAGAAGCGCAAATGGACTGGGCGCAATCGGCTTTGCGCGAGCTGGCGGCGGACACGGGCGTGGAACCGGATCAAAGTTTCGTCGGTGAAGTTACGGCCTTATGCGCCGCGTTGCATGCCGCCTTGCGTGAACATAATGCGCGGAGCGGATCGGCCATCACGCAAGGTCGGCGCCTGGGCACGTTGCCGCTGGCCGATGCCAGACTGCCGCTGGGATTTCACCATCTGGAGTTCGGTCCGGAGCCATTGCCGGAGAATCCGGCCTACGCCGATCGCGAACGTTATCACGCAGTGAATTTTCTTCAGGAGGTCCAGGCGGCCGATTCGTGCGCCTCGATGTTATTCGAATCACCGGATATGCCGTGGAATTACTTTTTCGATTTGAGCCGCCAAATGTGGGACGAGGCGCGGCACGCCATGTTCGGCGAAGCCAAACTGCTGGAACTGGGGACGAACGCCGCCGCCGCTGGTTTATCGACCAAAGCCTACGCCATGCGTCAAACGCTCGCCCCGCTGGATCGCTATGCCGCGCTTTCAACGCAGGAAGCCGATGCTTTTCCCGGCAAACACGCAGGACTGAAAGATGCCGTCGCCCACAACGACGAGTTAAGCGCCAAGGCGTGGAGTTATGACATTAGCGACGAAACGCAACATTTGCGTTTCGGCACCAAATGGATTCCGGTGATGATTGAAAAGATCGGCGAGGCGCGCTCTTATGAGCAAGTCAAAGCAGACGCCTGCAACTGGCGCGCCAGCGTTCTGGCCCAAGTTTACAAACCCGCTGCAGCCGCCCTCAAATAATACATATCCAATACATATCCCGTCACAAAAATGGCATGAAAGATTTTGGCAAATGAAGTCCATCGTGATTGTCGGAGCCGGCTCGATAGGCGAACGCCATCTGCGCTGCTTCCTGGCCACCGGGCAGGCCGAGGTTTCCGTCTATGAGGTGAACCCCTCCTTGCGCGCGACGATGGCCGAACGCTATCCAGTCAAAAATATTTTTGAAACTTACGACACCGCCCTCGCTTCGGAACCGGACGCCCTGGTGATTTGCACTCCCGCGGATCTGCACGTCACGCTGGCCGCACAAGCGGTGCAGCATGGGGCGCACGTCCTAATTGAAAAGCCGTTGAGCACCTCGCTTGCGGGCGTTGGGAACCTCCAGCGCGAAGTGGCGTCCCAACGCCTCATCGCCGCCGTGGCTTACGTCTACCGCGCCCATCCGGCGTTGGCGGCCATGCGGGCCGCCATCCAAAGCGGACGTTTCGGCAAGCCGGTGCAAATCGTCGCCATAGCCGGACAGAATTTTCCCTTCTACCGCCCTACCTATCGGGAGACTTACTACCGGGATCGCAAGACGGGCGGCGGGGCGGTGCAAGATGCGCTGACCCATCTCATCAATGCCGCCGAATGGCTGGTCGGCCCGGCAGAGAGCCTGGTGGCCGACTCGGGCCACCTCCTTCTTGAAGGCGTGACGGTGGAAGATACCGTTCATGTGTTGACACGACACGGAATGGTCATGGGTTGCTTCAGCCTCAATCAACATCAACTCCCCTACGAAACTACAATCACAGTAAATTGCCAGCGGGGCACCGCGCGATTTGAGTACCACAACTGCCGCTGGCGCTGGTCGGCTGAGCCGGGCGGCGACTGGCACGACGAATCCAACCCCGCGCTGGAACGAGACACGTTGATCATCCGCCAGTCCGAGGCGTTTCTCGGGGCGGTGGATGGCCGGAACGAACCGCTCTGCTCGCTCGCGGAAGGGGTGCAGACGCTGCACATGAATCTGGCCATTCTCGCCTCCGCTGAAACGCGCCAGTGGAAAACCATTGACTTGAAGGATGTAACCTATGCTTGACAAAACGGAGCCGACTATCCAGCAACTCTTTGATTTGAGCGGGCGGGTCGCTCTGATCACGGGTGCAGACGGCCATTTGGGATTTTCCATGGCGCATGCGCTGGCGGAAGCCGGGTGCCGGGTCGTTGTGGCGAGCCTAAATCCCAAAACCGCTTGCCGCACCGCCGCAAAGTTGAAGGGAGCGCAAAAGGGCCGGCATTTGTCCGTCGCCATTAATTACATGAGTGAAGCTGCCATTCGACGCGGCTTTAGCTCAGCAGTGAAGCAAGCCGGACACATCGATGTGTTGGTCAACAATGGGCACGAACCCCTGGCCGCCGATTGGAGCAGCGTAACCGGAACGCAATTCACACGGCAACTTGGCAACGCCACCGGTTATTTCCTGTTGGCGCGTCTGGTTCGTGACCATGCCGCCAAACGTAATGCGGGCGCGAACATTATCATGCTTGGCTCGATGTATGGGTTGGTCGCTTCCTATCCGGGCGTCTATAAAAACCTCGGCCCGGCCAATCCGGCGGCCTATCAAACGGTAAAGGGCGGAATTATTCAACTTACGCGGCACCTAGCCGTTTATTGGGCAAGCGACGGAGTGCGAGTCAATTGCCTGAGTCCTGGACCATTCCCCGCGCCTGGCGTGTCTTCCAAATTGGTGAAACGATTGGCAGGGAAATCCCCCATGAAGCGCATGGGCCGGCCGCACGAACTCAAAGGCGCGATCGTGTTCCTCGCTTCCGACGCCAGCAGCTACGTCACCGGACAAAACCTCGTTCTGGATGGCGGTTGGACAGCATGGTGATCCTCAAGCCTGCGGCTGTGCGGGGCGAAATTAGCCCGCAGCCTTCTCAATATGAGTCGTTTGTTCCAGCCGCACTCCCAGGTGCTCCTCCATGCGGCAAAGAGCGACCATGACATGGTCCCGAGAACTCTCTTCTGCGGCCCGGGCGTCCCATTTTCCAATAGCATCAACGATAAGCTTGTGTTGCGCGGCAGTACTGTCGGGCGATAGGGATTTTAGATGGGCGAAGGTATCACGAATTCCGGTAACCAGGATGTGGCAGTTGTCATAGCAACGAATCAGGAGGCTATGTTCGGAAGCTTCAACGATTAAATGATGAAATTCAAAATCTGTCCGTTTCAGGGAATCCCAATCCTCGTTTTTTGTATGGACGGTCATCATCTCGCAGAGCCGGTTTAACTTGGGCAACAGGGAGTGCTGATGCCGCAAAGTAGCCAATCGCGCCGCCAACGGTTCGAGCACAAGCCGCATGGAATAGATTTCGAGAATGTCCGCGGGAGAAAAGTCTTCCACGTAGGTCGCGCTATTCGGTATACTGCGCACCAATCCTTCGGATTCCAAACGAACCAGAGACTCACGCAATGGGATGCGACTGACCGACAATGTCCGGGAAAGGTCTCGTTCCACCAGACGCTGGCCAGGCGCCAGACGGCCCATGTAAATCATGGCCTTGAGTTTTTTGTAAGCTTTTTCCGATAGCATAAAGATCGATTTCGATGTGTTTGCTCCAACGGTTCATTCCCATGCATGGCTACGGGATTTCCTGTCGTTTGTCAAATGTTTGACGGCACATTCCGCCAACTCGCAGGCTGAATTTCCAATATCTGTTCCAGCTGTCTTATTCATATTTCATATTGGACGAATGATGGTTTCCAGAGGAGGGCCTTCGAGCCGTTGGGCGACATCGCCATTCTCGATTGCTTTGGCGAGAACGGAAAGAATCGCCTCGTAAAGATTCAAGGTTTCGTCAATAACCGCATCATCATGGCTGAAACTCAACATGTGATTGCCATGCGTGAGCAGGCCGCGTTTGAGCGCCTCTTGTTGGAAAAGCGAACGCAACAATATCGAGATCTTGCCAGCAGCGTCAGAAAACCGGATGCAGGTCCAAGGAGGCAGGCCGACGCAGGCAACCTGCTCCGCAATCCCCAGATCGCTTATCAAACGATTGGTCGCGTCTTTTAGCCGAGTGCCGATGCGCCAGAAGTGCGCAATGACGTCTTTTTGCTCCATTTCTTGCAACGTCGCCAGGCAGGCCGTTAAACTGAGCGCCTCGCCTCCATGGGTAAAAGAGTAAAAAACCTCGTTAAACAGGCGCATGATATCCGGCGGGCCAACAATGGCCGACAGCGGATAACCATTGGCCATGCCCTTTCCGAAGCAGGCCAAGTCCGGGCACACCCCAAAATGTTCCTGGGCCCCGCCTAATGCGAGACGAAAACCAGTTACGATTTCGTCGAAAACCAGCAAAGTGCCATTTTGCTGACACATAGCCTTGACCCCTTCCAAATAACCCGGCTGAGGAGACTCAAACGAAACGGGTTCCATGATAACGCAGGCGATTTGGGCCTTGTGGTCACCAAATAGTTTCGCCAAGGCGTTGAGATTGTTGTAAGGAAAAGCAAGCGTGAGGGAACGCACGGCTGCTGGCACACCCAAGTGCCTCGATGTACTGCCAATATACCAATCCTGCCACCCGTGGTAGCCGCAACATGCAATCTTGTCGCGTCCTGTAAAGGCGCGCGCCACGCGTACGGCCCCGGCGGTGGCGTCCGAACCGTTCTTGCCAAAACGAACCATCTGAGCACACGGAATCAACTCACACAGTTTTTCGGCCACTTGGACTTCCACCGGATGCGGCAGGCTATAGCTCATGCCCTTGCTCATTTGCGACCGCACCGCGTCATCCACCGCCAGATGACAATGCCCGAGAACAATGGGGCCAAGACCGTTGATGTAATCAATATACCGGTTCCCATCCACATCCCAAACGTAGGCGCCTTCCGCTCTGAGCAGAAAGTTTGGCGCCACGTTTTGGACGAAGCTCATTGGATTTTTGCTAAAGGTTTGGGCGCAACCAGGGATTACTTGTTTCGCCCGCTTGAGCCAGACCTTGGAATTGCCGAGAGATCGAGGCGCGGATTCGGTTTCCATATCCATGTTTTTGCCGCAGGTTTCTATTGTTGCACAAAGCTTCATAAGTAATGGCGCATATTTGTCCCGCTGAGACAAGGGCAAAATCGGGTGAATACGAGATTCTTAGCCCCCCGCGTAAATCATCTTCCGCCGCGCTCAACGCGTTAGCAGAAGCATTGCTGGTTTTCCGCAAAATCGCTACATATTCAAAAGCGATGGTATACCAATGCAAGGCCGCGTCAAGCCTTTATTCTGAAAATGTCCGGGAGCCTGGTCTGCTCCAAACACTTGATGTCTTTTTGGTCAGCCATCGATGGGTACGCCAGGGGATTCCCCGCGCAGGGCCGGGATCTGGGACGGCGCATCTGGTTGTAGCGCAAGCATTTGACGTTGCGAATCCCACGATTCTTGAAAAAGAGGCTTGCATAAAATGACGCTGGTATACAATATCATTCGTATTCGAAAGTTCGGGTGCCGGGCATTATTAGCCAGCCGTGATAATCAGCGTCGAGAGTTCATTGATTGAGCGAACAGTCCGCGCTATGATTGAGTCACAGCGTCAGCTTGAAGCCACTTAATTTTAACAATTGCATGAATGGCATGGCCACCAGTGAAATCTTCCTTTTGTTGATCCTATCCAGTGCAGCGGTCGGACTGCCTTTCGCCAGAGCTGGCACAACCCACAGTTCCGTACCGGATGAAGTAAATGATACGATTCATAAAAAGGCTTTATCGCTGTTGCGCAGCTCGCTGCAAAGAGAAGATCGTTGGATCAAGGTGCATGCAGCGGAATCTTTGCTTTTTCTAGGTTACTCGAAGGGGATCAGACAGGCGTTTGAGTTTGAACTCTCGTCAAAAGGAGCGGAGCCAAAGTACAGAATAGGAATCTGGCGCGTCCTGGCCCAGGCGGCGCCTGACGCTGCTGAACGCGAACAGTGGATGAGCAAAATGCGCGCTGCGTTTCTGGATCCCGCCGGCCCGGATCGATTGCACGCGGCGGAAGCCTTGGCCAAGCTCGGATACCGGGTGCAGGACCGGGAAGCAGATGCTTTCAAGCTCATTTCAGAAATAAGTGACGACAGGCTTGCGGCCAATACGCGGTGGATATTGGCCAACAGCGGCGAGTTAGATTGCCAATTATCCCTGGCTGACTTGTTGGAATCAAAAGAAGCCGCTGCCCGGTTCAATACAGCTTATGCGCTACGCCATCTGTCGCACTTATCCGCCCCCGCCGAGGAAAAGTTGCATGCGGCCTTAAGCAAGGAACCGGCTAATTCCAACGGCCGGATTTATATGATAAGCGCGGTTCTCGTGCATACTCCCCCCAATCAACAAAAGCAGATCAAAGCCGAATTGCTGTCGCATGTCAAAACGGGCGATCAGGCAGTGAAATATGAGATCTGTGCGGCCCTGGCGAAGGTGGGCTGGAAAGAGGATTTGCTCGTACTCTGCAGCTTGCTTGACGACACAAATTCCGATGTCCGCGTCGGCGCCGCCAGTGCGGTCCTTCAAATTGAACGGCGCGATTCGCATCCTCATTTGTGATGCAAGCAACCAGGCAATTCACTTCCATATGAGGCAATTGGTTAAAGATCCAAACCACGTCAGGCTCGGCATGGTCGGAATGGTGGATGGCAATGGTCATCCGTATAGTTGGAGCGCTATCTTCAACGGCTTCGATAAAGCAACGATGGCCCGCTGCCCCTATCCGGCCATACCCGAATATTTGAACCGCCAACCGGCCGCGGGCTTTGGTATCGCTGGTGCTCATGTCACCCATGTCTGGTGTGAAGATCCAAAGGCGGCGCGATTGGTGTCCAAAGCGTCTCTCGTCCCAAATGTCATGACTGAAGCAACGGACCTTATCGGACTCGTGGACGCAGTCATTATCGCGACTGACAGGGGCGAGGAACACGTAAGCCGGGCGCGTCCTTTTATTGAAGCGGGTCTTCCAGTTTTTATTGACAAGCCATTGACCGACAACGAAGCGGATTTGCGTCAGTTCGTCCGCTGGCACAAGCAGGGCAACGCGATCCTTTCTACCAGTTGTATGCGATATAGCCGGGAGTATGCCGATTGCCTGGCGAAAATCGCCGCCATTGGTGAGCTGCGCTTGATGACGATGACCGTTTCCAAAAGTTGGGAACGTTACGGCATTCACGCGCTCGAGGGGGTGTATCCGTTCTTAAAGCCAGGCGGCTGGCGTGAGGTCGCTAATACCGGAACGGATGCCGCCAATGTGGTTCATGTTCATCATGCCAGCGGGGTCGAAGTCGTGCTGGCCGCGGTGTCGGATATGTACGGCGCTTTTGGCTGCCTCAATCTTTATGGAACCAAAGGCACGCTGGCCGGCACGTTTACGGACACGTTTTATGCTTTCAAGGCACAGCTCGAACAGTTTATTCAATACTTGCGCAGCGGTGTTCCGCCGTTTCCTTTTGCGGAAACGATTGAATTAACGAAAATCATCATTGCTGGTATCCGCAGTCGGAACGAATCAGGAAGAAAGGTTCACCTGAATGATATCAAACTGGACTGATCAACTTTTATGGACATGAGACCCAGCCAGACTCTGGCAAAGCTCCGCCGCGGAGAAATGGTAAAATGCGTCAAATTGAATTTGATCGATCCTAGAGTCGCGGAAATAGCGGGATTATGCGGCTTCGACTGTATTTGGCTGGATCAGGAGCACACGGCGACCACTTTGATTGCCGTGGAAAACATGATTCGAGCCGCAAAAATGCATGATGTGGACACTCTTGTTCGCGTGCCGCGCGGAAGTTACAGCGACCTGATTTGTCCCTTGGAATTGGACGCGGCCGGCATCATGGTGCCGCATGTGATGAGTCTGGAGGACGCCAAAAGAATTGTTCATTATACGCGCTTCCATCCGATTGGGCGGCGGCCGCTGGATGGCGGCAACGCCGATGGTGCCTTTTGCCTGCTGCCGGGCGAAAGTTACATTGCGCAGGCCAATGAGCAGCGTTTTGTCATCCTGCAAATCGAAGACCCGGAACCGCTGGCTGAATTGGAGGCGATCGCACAGCTTGCGGGCGTGGATATATTGTTTTTTGGCCCGGGTGATTTCAGTCAGGGCATCGGCGCGCCGTTGCGCTTTGATGATCCTCGCATTGATCAGGCGCGCAGGTTGGTAGCGGAAACGGCGCGTCGGCATGGCAAGTTCGCAGGAACTGTGGGAAGTGCTAAGTCGCTGCCCGGGTTGCTGAAAATGGGCTATCAATTTGTTAGTATGGGCGCGGACGTGGTGGGTTTGGGCGATTACTTTCAGTCTATTGTCTCCAGTTTTGAGTCGTGCAAAGCGAAACCCATCGGACAATCCGCATGAACGCGCCCGATATGTTTAGTTTGAAAGGGAAAACAGCACTTGTTACCGGGGCAGCGGGCCTTGCGGGCCGCCAAATTGTTTTGGCACTGGCTCAGGCGGGCGCAAAAACTTTCCTGGCCAGCCGTTCCATCGAGAAACTCGAGAGCGAAGCCTGTGCTTTGCGGAAGCAGGGGTACGACGTTGCCGCCTTGAGTTACGACCAGACCAAAGAGGACTCGATTCTAGCGTTGCGTGACGATGTTCTTAATCGGACGAAGCGGCTGGATGTATTGGTCAACAATGCGGTGGATCGCCCGATGAAGAATTGGACGTCCCCCGCCGGGGATTTCGCCAGCAGCATGCAGGTGAATGCCACCGGGATTTTTATGATGACACGCACCTTTGGCGACGTCATGGCCGCACAAGGGGCAGGAAGCATTATAAACATCGGTTCGATCCAGGGCATGGTCGGTCCCGATTTCACTCTCTACGAAGGAATGGACTGGTGCGTCCCGCCCGATTACTTTTTCCACAAGGGTGGGCTGATTTTGCTCACCCGTTTTGCCGCCGCCAAACTAGGTCCGCGCGGGATCCGGGTGAATACAGTAAGTCCCGGCGGCTTTCTCAACCGTCAGGATCCTGCTTTTGTAGAGCGGTACAACGCTCGCACGTTCCTCGGGCGCATGGCGAACGCGACGGATTTGATGGGCGTGATTGTTTTCCTCGCTTCGGATGCTTCCGCTTACATCACTGGCACGAACATCCCCGTGGATGGCGGATACACGGCGAAATGATGGCCCCGAGAAATAGCATGAACCCATGAATGGGCAGTTCATCACAAATGTCCGCATCGTTTTCCCCGGGGAGCGGATTACACCCGGAAGCCTGCTGCTGCGCGACGGCCAGATCGCCGCGTTGAATCCGGCAAATATTCCATCGGATGCGATGATGATTGATGGTTGCGACGGCTTGCTGACCCCGGGATTGATCGATCTTCACACTCACGGGATACAAAAATTCCGCTACCATTATGACACGCCGCCTGAACATTTCGAGGCGGCCTCTCGTGTGCTGCCTCAATACGGGACGACTTGTGTGTTTCCGACTGTAATCCCGGCCGACGAGCCAAATCTTGTCGCCAATTTAAGCCGGTTGCGGGCGAACCTGCTGAAGCACACTGGCTCGAATATGCCGGGCATTCACTTGGAGGGTCCGTTTCTCGCCGTGGGTGGAGCGGCCTGCGCGACATTGCCGGGCGACCTAGTATTGCTCGATGAAATACTGGCAGCTTGCGACGACCGTGTGGCTATCATGTCCGTCAGCCCGGATCAAAAAAAGATCCTGCCGGTGATCGAGCGGTTGCGCGAGCGCGGTATCATGCCGTTCATAACCCACACGCGTGCCGGCGTCGAACAAACCCAGGCGGCAATCGACGCCGGCGCAATGCATGCCACGCATTTCTACGATGTGTTTCCGATCCCGAATGAGAACGATCCCGGCGTGCGGCCGGTCGGCGCCGTCGAAACTATTTTGGCCGACAGACGGGTCAGCGTGGATTTTATTTGTGACGCCGTGCATGTGCATCCGGTGGCAATTCGCGCGGCGGTCGAGGCCAAAGGCTGGCAGGGCGTGATTCTTATAACTGACTCAAACATTGGCGCGGGCTTGCCGCCGGGCGAGTACGATACTCCATGGGGCTACAAGGTGCGGGTGCGCGCTGGTGGGGCGGCGCGGCATGTGACGGAAAACTTCCTGGCGGGCAGCGCGCTCACTATGAATGTCGGGATGAAAAATCTGCTGCAATGGCTCGACTTGCCTCCGGAACAAGTTTGGGCGATGGGTACGCTCAATCCCGCACGACTATTAGGCCTGACCCAAAAAGGCCGTATTGCCGTCGGCGCGGAGGCGGATTTGGTTTTGTGGGATGATGATTTGATTCCAATCAAAACTTGGGTGAGCGGCCGGCGTATTTACGAACGGGGGAGTAATTAATGCAGTCGTTCGCTTACAGCCCAGCGGAGTCCATTCCATTCCGCAACCGAAAAGTCACCGATCGCGTCCGCAGAATCAAACGCAATGAGATTGCCACGCATCCGAATCCGGAATATCGCATCACCGTATTACCGGACGAGGACATTGAGTTTTTGTGGGTGACTGACATGTTCCGCCGGATCAAGCAGGCAACGGATGAAGGCCGCCCAATCGTGCTCATCATGCCTAATCCCTGGCCGGCCTACAAAAAGGTAGCTCATCTCATCAACCAGTTCGGCGTGGATTGCCGGCGGATTCACACCTTTAACATGGATGAATATGCGAACGAACACGGCGAAATCGCGCCGAAAACCTGGCCCCTCGGGTTTGCTTACGCCTTCAAAAAATATTTTTATTCCCAAATCGACTCCAAGCTGCGTCCCCCCGAAAAACAAATCCTGGCTCCCACCAACAAGAACATCAAAGACTATGGCAGGATGATCGCTGATTTAGGCGGCGCAGATATTTGTTACAGCGGCCCCGGCTGGACCGGCCATCTCGCCTTCATTGAACCAGACGCGCCGGAATTTGCCGCGCCGAGTCTTGATGAATGGAAAAAGCTGGGCTCTCGTATCTGCACACTCAGCCCGTTCACGATAGCACAAAACTCGATGCACGGCAGTTTTGGCGCGAGCGGAGATCTATGCGCAGTGCCGCCGAAAGCCGCGACTATTGGCCCGGCTGAAGTAATAGCCGCCAAGCATCGGATTGACCTTCACGCCATCACCATCGGAGGCACGGAAATCTCGTGGCAGAGGTTCATTACGCGGTTGGTGCTGCACGGGCCGGTGACACAGCGAGTGCCCGAATCTATTTTGCAAACCCTGCGCACGGATGTCTGGGTGTCAGAGAGCGTCGCGGCGGATATCGAACCCCGATGGGAGATCGGGTATTGAACAACCATGACTACTTCCGCACAAAAATTTAATTGGGCGCACACTGATCTGAGCAAGGTTCCGCACATGCCCGTGCCAGCGCCTGGACCGAAATCCAAGGCCATGCACGCGCGCTGCACCGAGTATTTCAAGGGTCTCAGCAGCCAGGTGAAACTGTTCCCTGTTGTCTTCGAGTCCGGCCAGGGTTGCACGTTGCGGGATGCAGACGGCAACGTTTACATTGATTTTTCGTCGGGCATCTACGTGACCACCCTCGGCCACTGCCATCCCAAAGTCACGGAGGCTGTCCAGAAATATGCCGGCCAGTTGATGAACGCGCATGACTTCACCACGGAGATCAAAACGCGCCTGCTGGAAAAACTCGCGGAAGTATTGCCCGGCGATCTAAACGGATTCCAACTCTACGACTGCGGCACTGCCGCGGTTGAAGCCGGAATGCGGGTGTGCCGCGCCGCCACGCGGAAATGGGAACTCATTTCATGCTTCAATGATTTTCACGGAAAAACGTACGGTGCGGTTTCGATGTCCGAATTTAAGTCGTTCGTTTATGGCCCGGTGCGCGCCCCCGGCATGCACATGGTGCCGCGCCCCGACCCTTATCGGCCGCATTGGACCAAGCCAGACGGCACGATTGACACGGACCGTTACATCCAGTTCTACGAGGAATACCTGGCGCGGGGCACCGCGAACCAGACCGCCGCATTCGTTTTGGAACCAATCCAGGGCTGGGGCGGTTCGATTATTCCGCCGGACGATTTTTTCCCCAAGCTCCGCAAACTGTGCGACAAACACAAAGTGCTTCTTATGGTTGACGAAGTGTTGACCGCCTGGGCGCGAACCGGTCAGTGGCTCTGCCTCGAGCACTGGAATGTCGTGCCGGATGTGGTCACCATCGGCAAAGGTTTCGGCAACGGTTTCCCCGTCACTTGCGTTGCGGTGCGTGAGCCGTACAAGGAATCATTCGAGGCGATCTCCGCCTCATCCAGCTATGGCGGAAACCCGATGGCCTGCGCCGCCGCCCTGGCGAGCACGGAAGTGATCGAGGAAGAAAATCTCCTGGAGCGTTCCAGACATCTCGGCGAGTTGGCGCTCAACCGAATGCGCAAAATGCTCGGCGATCACAAAATTATTGGCGACGTGCGCGCCAAAGGCTGCCTGATGGGCATTGAGTTGGTGAAGGACCGTGCGACCAAGGAACCGTTCGACGAAGCCGGAGTGCTGGTTTACCAGAAAGCGTTTCGCAAAGGACTGGCGTGGATTCCCGCCAGCCACGTTTTGCGCATGAGTCCACCTGTCGTCATGGAAGATGAAGCACTTCTCAAAGGCATGGAAATTATTGACGAGGCCATCGGCGAGACTGAAAAGGAACTGGGCTACTGATGAAGACCGTCCGCTTCGGCATCATCGGCTGCAGGTTGATGGGGCGGGAATTTGCCAGCGCCGCAGCGCGTTGGTGTCACTTGCCTGAGATGGATGTCAGACCGGAAATCGTGGCCATTTGTGGCCGGACCGCGACACAGTTTCCGTGGTATCGCGATAACTTCCCCGCTATCAAGCAATTCGCCAATGATTATCATGCCTTGCTGGAGAACCCTGAAGTTGAAGCCGTCTATGTGGCCGTGCCCCACCACTTGCATCGTGAGATATATTGCGCCGTTATTGAAGCGGGCAAACACTTGCTTGGCGAAAAACCCTTTGGCATTGACAAACAGGCCTGTCACGACATTGTAGCCTGCGCGCGGCAACACCCGGAAGTTTTCGTTCGCTGTTCGTCGCAGTCGCCCTTCTTCCCAGCCATGCAGCGTATCGGAAGCATGATCGAACGCAACGCATTTGGCCAGATCATCGAGCTCAACACAGGTTTGCTTCATTCCAGCGATCTGGACCCGAATAAACCGATCAACTGGAAACGCACGGTGGAAAGCAACGGCGAATACGGTGTCATGGGTGACCTTGGCTTGCACGCCTGCCATTTGCCCTTTCGTGCGGGCTGGGTGCCATCCAACGTCCGCGCCATTCTCGGCCACATCATTAAGGAACGTCCCGATGACATGGGCAATCGCGTGCGGTGTCAAACTTGGGACAACGCAACCTTGCTCTGCGAAGCGGCGGAACCAGCTAGTGACAGCCGGTTCCCATGGACGTTGCGTACTCATCGGATCGCGCCTGGCCAAAGGAACAACTGGTATGTCGAGATTTGTGGGACGCGGGCTTCCACACGCTGGACGAGCGTCAAGGCTGACATTCTCGAGGTGATGGAATACAGCGGCGGCGATCAGATTTGGGGTCAGATTCAAACCGGCCATGAAACCGCGTTCAAGAGCATCACCGGCGCCATTTTCCAATTCGGCTTCGGCGATGCGATCCTGCAAATGTGGGCCGCGTTCCTTTATGAGCTGGCCCACGGGACGCCGCTCAAGAAATTTGCCGGATGTGCCCGGCCCGAGGAAGCTGTCCTCAGTCACCACCTTTTCACCGCGGCCCTCGAATCGCAGAAGAGCGGCTCCGTCGTCAGCATATGAGCCTGCGCGCCGGCGTGGCTGTCCGCGACATCAGCCCTCGCAAACCGTTATTCCTGGCAGGCTATCCCCATGTGGCGCGCACCTTGACCGGAGTTCACGATCCACTGCTGGCCTCGGCGCTCTACCTCTGCAATGGCCTGACGCCATTGTTGCTCATTGGGGTGGACATTTTGTTTGTTTCGGCGCAGTCAACCGAATTCTGCCGCGACGCGATTCACCAAGCCATCGGCGTGCCTACAGCCAACATCTTGATTAGCGCCACACACACACATTCGGGTCCCCTGACTGCCGAGGTGCTGGCTTGGAAGGATGATGCGGTCGTGCCGCCCCGGGATTCGGATTACATGGAGCAATTTCATAAAGGCATTATCGAATCCGGCATTGCCTCTCATTCTGCTGCGGAACCGGCCCGGCTTGCCGTCACCAGCGCCATGGCCGAAGGCGTTGGCTGCAATCGGCTCGACCCTGCTGGCCCGTTCGATTCTGAGGTGGGCCTGCTGGCGGTTCAACGCCGGCGCGATGGCTGCTTCCTGGCACTGGACCTCATATATGGCATGCATCCAACCGTGCTGCACGAAGACTCCCGGGTGGTGTCATCAGACTTCCTTCATTTCGTGCGCCGGCACGTCGGCGAAGCATTTGCCGGACTTGTAACTGTTTGTCACCTTGGCCCCTGCGGCAATCTTAGCCCTCGCTATCACGTGAAAGGACAAACATTGGCCGAAGCCGAGCGGTTCGGCCGCCGGCTGGGTGAAGCGGTGGTTCGTTCCTTGCGATTACTGGCCAACGACGATTTCCAGGACGACGTGACACTGGCTGCCGGACACCGCAAAGTTGAATTGGTTGCCAATACGTTTCCGCCTGTCGGCGAAGCTCAGGCCGCATTACGTCACGCACACGAGCGATATAAAGAACTTAAACGCTCGGGCGTGTCCGCCGGCATGGTGCGCACTGCCGAGTGTGTCGTTTTCGGCTGTGAAGAAGCGCTCACACTGTCGCAAGCACAGGCGTCTGGAGAAGTGGCTCGATGGCAGGAGCGCTACCGTTTTGCAGAGGTGCAGGTTCTTCGCATCGGCGATCTTTTTCTGGCCACTCTGCCCGGCGAACAATTTGTCGAGTATGGTCTGGAAATCAAATCTCGATCGCCCGGGCGCGTCTTTGTCGTCAGTCTTGCCAACGGCGAGCTGCAGGGCTACATCGTCACACCGGAGGCCGAACTCAGCGGTGGTTACGAGGCCGCATTCGCGTTGTTCCGGCCGGAATCGGGCGCCCGGATGGTTAATGCCATTCTTGATCTTTTGCAGGAGTTATCTTTGTGATCCTGGCCATTGATTGCGGTTCGACGAATCATAAAGTCGCGCTCTTTGATTTGTCTCTTAACCGCCAAGCGGTTTGCTCGCAATCCATAGCCTACATCATTCGTGACGGCCAGAGGGCTGAGTTCGACGGTGAGAAAATCTGGCAGGACACACTTTGGCAAATCAGGGAGGTCTGCGAGTCAGCGAAAATCGAACCATCCGCGATCACCTCCATCGCGCTCACCGGTCAAGCCCAGACATTCGTCATCCTCGATGCTTTGGATCGGCCAGTGATGCCTTTCATCAGTTGGGCGGACACGCGTGCCAGGGAGGAATCGATCGAATTGGAAGGGCAGTTTGGGCGGGAATTTCATCGGCATTGCAGTTTCCCGTCCCCTATTCCCGAATTGCAATTATCCAAGCTGCTATGGGTGCGGCGACATAATCCGGACTGGCTCAGGCGTGCGGCAAAGATCGTCTCATTACCCGGCTTCCTAGCTTGGCGGCTCGGCGGCCTGCATGTCACTGATACAAACCTGGCCGCCATGAGCGGCCTGTATTCGTGCCCGGAAAATGGCTGGTGGGCTCCCGCGCGCGAAGCTTGCGGTGCGCAGCTTGAACAGCTCGGAGAGTTGGTTCCAGTTGGCCATGCCATGCAGGCACGGCGGCCTTGGCCGCAACTCCGCTTATCGGCAGAAGTTCGCATCGTTTTCGCCGGCAACGACCAGACGGCTGGAGCTTATGCCAACGGAGGCGGAGTCGATCAAGTGGTGCTGACTTTCGGAACCGCACTGGTCGCTTATCGTTATTCAGGCAAGACCGCCGGTCCCTATCAACCGGAAGGTTGTTGGGGCCCTTATCCGAGCGGCGGTTTTTATGAACTGGCAGCACGCAACGAAGGCGGTGCCGCGCTTGATTGGGCAGTCGAGAAGCTGATGCCTGACAATGCGGCGGGCTTCATGGAACAGGCCGCGTCTGCCGCCTCCGGCGCGACCTTTTTTTACCCGCAGCACATACATAACGATAAGGCATGGATTGGATCGGATGATCTGGGCTCGCGCGCGCGCGCAGTGCTTGAAGGCCTTTGCTTTAGCGCACGCCAGCTGATCGAATCAGACCTCAAGCTGAAATTGAGCAACGCGCCAGTTACGGTCATTGGTGGCGGCAGCGAATGCTGTGGATGGCTCCAGATCTTGAGCGATATTCTAAACCGGCCCGTGCATCGGGGCAAAGGGGACGCACTTTTGGGCGCGGCTATGATGGCCCTGCCTGGTATCAAAGTGCCGTCAGTTCCCTCGGCGGACGCCGTCGCGACGCCCGATTCGCGCGCTGTCGCCCAACACGATCAACTTTATAGCGCTTGGCAGGCAGCGACGCGCTATGGTATACCAGAAAAAAGCTCATCATAGCGCCATTAACAATGAGAAAGTTGATATGACACGGCGGAATTTCTTGACAAGCATCGGCGGCTCGGGACTTTTGCTTCAATCGAGCCTCGCCGCTTCGCCGCAGGAATCCGCACAAAACGACCATTCCGTTTCCCGCGAATTTGAGATTGAAGTCGATGGTCGCTCCATCACACCCAGACTGATTTCCCCTCCGCCAAAACGATTGGCGACTCGTCCTCTCCTTCTGTTGAATCTCTCAGGGGAACGTGAGACTTCGTTGACCGTTCATCCTTATGCGATGGCGGCGGAGTTCTTCTTGGCAGAAGGACACCGGGTGGTGAGTTTTGACCTGCCGAACCACGGCAAGCGCATGGATAAGTACGGGGAGGGATTGACCGGCTGGCGCAACGCGTTTGCCGATGGCAAGGATCCTCTGCACATGTCCGTCGAGGAGGCTTCCGCCATTATCAGTTGGAGCATTCGCGGGGGATTCGCGGAGACCGGTCGGATTGTGGTCTACGGCATTTCCCGCGCGGGCTACCTGGGTCTGCGAATGCTGGCGTCGGATGCGAGGCTGGCGGCTGCCGCCGCCATTGCGCCAGTGACGGATTGGGGTGTCCTGAGTGAATTTGCCGCCGACCGCAAACATGAATATCTTCCCTCTCTAAATCTCTCCCGCTACGCAGACCAATTGGCGGGCAAACCCGTCTTCATCGTGATTGGCAATGCGGACAACCGGGTGAGCACACTCAGTTGCAGCCATTTCTTTCTCGATCTGCAGGAAGCGAATGTGCGGCATGGTCATGGAACTTCCTGGACCGAGTTTGCTTGCGCAAGCATGGCGGCAATTGGACACGTAGTGGACGACTCTTGGCGTCGGATGGGAGCGGAATTCCTGCTCAAACGAACGGCACGGCCACACTAGTTCGCATGAAGAAATTTTTAATGTGGCTTTCAGCGGTCTTCTGTGTGGTTTGCGGGTCAGGAACAGCCTTGGCGGAAACCAGTACCGAGCCAGGCCGAAAAGTTCCGCATCACTTAAGCTGGCTAGACTGGGTGGTGATTGGCGTCTATGGCCTTGTCATGCTCTTGATCGGCTTATATTATTCAAGACGAAACAAGACGGCGGAAGACTACCTCTTGGGAGGGCGGCAAATGAAACCCACCGCTGTGGGTATCTCCCTGTTCGCCTCGCTGTTGAGCGCGCTTTCCTATCTCGGCAATCCCGGGGAAATGATCAAGTATGGACCGATTCTATTCTCCAGCATTGCCGCCTTCCCTTTTGTGATTCTTGTGGTGGGCAAGTTTCTTATCCCTTCCTTCATGAGACTGCCGGTGGCGAGTGGCTATGAGATTCTCGAATTGCGATTGGGTTTGAACGTGCGAATGCTCGGCGCTGCATTGTTCTTGTCTCTCCGGCTGCTTTGGATGGCCGTCATAATTTATGCGACCACTGACAAAGTGCTTATTCCGCTGACGGGACTAAATCCCGGTTTCAAGCCGCTCCTTTGCATGGTGATCGGGATCGTGACAATTATTTACACTTCAGCGGGCGGCTTGCGCGCGGTGGTTATCACTGACGTTGTGCAAACATTCATTCTTTTAATCGGGGCAATCCTGACGTTGGCGGTGGTCACGAGGGACATGGGGGGTGTAAGCGCGTGGTGGCCAACCCATTGGTATGACACTTGGGCCGAACCCAAATTTTGGTTTGACTCCACCAAACGAACATTCGCGGGTTGTTTTCTTGCCACGTTTGTCTGGTACGTATGCACGTGCGGTTCTGATCAAATGGCCATTCAACGCTACCTGGCCACTCGCGACGTCAAGTCCGCCCGGTCGGTCCTTGTTGTCTCCATGACGACCACCGCTTTGGTCAGCATTTTTCTCGGCGCTCTTGGTTTGGCGCTGCTGGCCTATTTCCGGGCCCATCCCGAAATGATTCCAGACGAGGGAGCCATCGGGCCAAGCGCTGACAAATTGTTTCCACAATTTATTGCCATTGGATTACCGACTGGCATCAGTGGGTTGGTGGTGGCGGCCTTGTTTGCATCCGCCATGTCTGCGCTAGCCTCCGGCCTCAACTCCACCAGCACGGTAATTGTTGTGGATTTTTTGAATCGCTTCCGCTCGGCCAAATCAACTCAGACCATGCAGGTGCGGCTGAATCGGAGAGTTTCCGTCCTTGTTGGCGCGCTGGTGGTGGGACTGAGCCTGCTCGTCGGCGGCGTGCAAGGAAATTTGGTCGAGCTTTCCTTCCGGGTGGTGAATCTCCTTGTAGCGCCGCTCTTCCTGCTTTTTTTCATGGCTGTATTCGTGCCTTGGGCTACTTCTTTCGGCACCATCATCGGCGCCGCGGTCGGTATAGCAGTTGCCGTCGGCATCGCTTTTTTCCATTTCTTGCACTTGGACTTTTTGTGGATAATGCCAGGCTCGTTGCTTGCCGGCGCAGCCATCGGCATGATCGCCAGTTTGATTCCAAGACCTAAAAAACCACAGCACCGTGAGATCATAGTGGCCACAAAATGAAAACGATTGAATTGAATGACTTGGACCGGCGTATTTGGCAGGAAGAACTCGATGAGTTTGTGCCGCAGCGCGTGTTTGATGTCCACACCCACGCCTATCGTTGGGCCTTCAATACTGATCCTCAGAAGAACGAGGGCGCTGGCTACAGTTTCATCGGCAGAGATTTTCCGGAATCCGATTGGGCCGCTCTGGAGATCTGTGATCGCCTGCTTATGCCCGGGCGGGAAGTACACCGTTTGACTTTTCCTTTTCCATTTTCGCCGTCATGCGATTTCCCTGCTTCCAATGAGTTCGTGATCAAACAAACGCAGCAGGACGCGGCTTCTGCGGCGCTCATGTTGGTGCATCCTTCCATGAGCGCGGATTTCCTAGAGGCAGAGGTGGAACGCTGTGGTTTTCTTGGTTTCAAACCCTATCGCACTTACTCGACAACGGGAGATGCCGCGCAATGCCGAATCACTGATTTCTTGCCGAAACACCAGATCGAAGTGGCCCACCGCCGCGGCCTCATCATAATGATGCATTTGTCGAAGCGAAACGCGATCGCGGACCCGCAAAATATCGACGACCTCGAATTCCTCACCAGTGAGTATCCAAATGCCAAATGGATTCTGGCCCATTGCGCCAGAAGCTATTCGTCCTGGGCGATTGAAAAGGCCGCCAGTCGTTTGCGCACACTCCCCAACGTTTGGTACGACACCTCATCCGTGTGCGACACAGATGCCTTTGATGCGCTTTACTCCGGGGTTGGGATCGAACGAGTGATGTACGGCAGCGACGATATTCCGGTGGGAGTGATGCGTGGCAAGTACATCACCTTCGGTTTCGCCTGGTCTTTTCTATCGGAACAGAATCATTCGCTTGGTCTGGCTCATGCCGACCCGCGCATGACTTTCACCCGCTATGAACAGCTTCGGGCCATGCGGCGGGCCGCGCGGCGTGTTGGCCTGACGCCGCAGCAGGTCAAGATGATGTTTTACGACACGGCCGCAGCGCTGATAAAATTGGCGCGCCATCCAATATCTGTCATATGAATGAATTAAAGATTATTGATGTGCGGACTGTTTTACTAACCGGCCCGGCGACCCTGGATCCGTTTTTGAGCGTCTGCCGTCGCCGCCGGAGCGTTGCGTTAATTGAAATTGAAACCAATGCCGGGGTGACTGGCGTTGGCGAGACTTACGCGGGTTATTTTTGTCCGGAGCTTGTGGCCGGAATTGTGGATTTTTTTAAACCCATTCTCTTGGGGCAGAACCTCGATCGAATCGATGATTTGTGGGGCCGAATGTACCATTGCGGCAATTTCTGGTGCCGCGTCGGACTGGGACTCAGTGTGCTGAATGGCATTGAAGCCGCGCTCTGGGACCTCAAGGGCCGGCTGGAAAACAAGCCTGTTTACGAGTTGCTCGGCGGACTGAAACACGATTCCTTGCCGGCTTACGCCACCGGCGGCCCATCGAATTATCCTCTGGACACATTGGCTGCAAAATTGGATTTATACCTTTCTCTCGGATTCAAGGGCGTCAAACTTGGCGTGGGGTCGTTTTCGACCGCGCAGCGTCACCAAACGAGCAACGATCCAAACGAGGCGGCTGATTTCGAAGCGGCCAAGCTGGAGTTCGTGCGTCGGAAAGTTGGAGCTGACATCGAGTTGATGCTGGATGGGCACATGGGCAACAGTCCGTCCGCAACCTGGAGCCTAGCTGCGGCCCAAGCGGTTATGAAGGCAGTTGAGCCCTACAAATTGCTATTCTTCGAAGAACCGCTGCACTACACCGATGTTCGAGGTTATGCGGAATTATGCAAAACCACACCGGTGTCCATCGCCGGTGGCGAATGTTTGACAGGCACTTGCGAGTGGCGCGTTTTCGTGGATGGAGATTGCTTCGACATCGGCCAGCCCGATGCGTCATTTACCGGCGGTATTGGGCAAGTTATAAGTGTGGCTGGCATGCTGGCTCGACGTGGCCGGAAAATTGCCACCCATTCTTGGGGGGCGGGCGCTTCCTGTCTGCAAAATATTCACGCCGCTTTTGCCTGTCAGAACACCCTCGTGGTTGAGGTGCCGCCGGCTTTTGGACCGTTGCACAGCGAAATGATGGGAGACTCGTTTCAAATGGTGGACGGGCGGCTGCTTCCTCCGCGCAATCCCGGCTTGGGCATTGTGCTCACGCCGGAGCTGAAGAACCGATTTCCATTTGTTCCGGGCAGCGGCGAGTTCAACAGCGTACCCGGCAAAATCATGGAAGAAGTGCTTCACCCTTCATGAAACAGATTCTCATAGATGTTCCTCTTTGCCAGGCAGCGATGGAGCAGTTGCAAACCACAGCCGGCGTCCATTTGGTAGTGGCGGACCCGATTGCAGAAACACCCCGCGTCTTGCCGCCCGATATTTTGCGCAAGACCAACGTTCTCTTTTGTTCACAGCCCCCGACAAATTTTAATGACTTGACTGCCCTGGAATGGATTCAGTTGTGCTCGTCGGGGTTTGAACAACTGCTGGGGTTGGGTCTTCCTGAACGGAACGTGCGCGCCACTAATGCCCAGGGGGTATTTGACGTTCCAATCGCTGAATGGTGCGTAGCCATGATGATCAATCTGGCTCGGGACCTCCGCGGCATGATTCGCAATCAGGAGCGGGGGATATGGGATCGCGGCGCGCGTTTCCAGCGCGAAATACGAGGATTGACCGTGGGCTTTTGGGGTTATGGTGGTTTGGCCCGGCAGACCGCTCGCCTTTGCAAAACCGCCTTGGGGCTCAAGATCCACGTCTTGACTCGTCAAGGCGTCAAAACCAGACATAACAATTATTGCGTTCCGGGAACTGGCGATCCGGAGGGCGCCTTGCCAGACACTGTATTCACCATGGATAAAAAGAAAGAATTCCTTAGTCAACTCGATTTTCTCATTTTGTCCGTGCCCCTGACTTCAACTACCCGCGGCATGGTCGGTGAATCCGAACTAAAGTCCCTTCCCGCCACAGCATTCCTGCTCAACCCCGCGCGCGGCCCTCTGGTGCAAGAACAAGCCTTACTGCGGGCGATTGAGGAAGGTTGGATTGCGGGAGCGGCATTGGACACGCATTTCCAATATCCGGTGCCACCAGAACACCCCCTCTGGAAGTTTCCCAATGTCCTTATGACCCCGCATATTGCGGGTTCCAGCCTAAGCCCTTTTTTCCTGCCGCGCATTTGGGATCTATTCAGCCAAAACGCAGGCCGATTTCTACGAGGCGAGCCGTTGCTGAACGAGCTTACCCGCGGCCAGTTAACAAGCTGACGTGGGATACCAACGCGGGTATTTATCACGCACCAACGCGGTGATACGCTCATAGGTTTCCAGTTTCAACCCGGAATAGGGCGGCAACAAGCGCAACGGAAAATCCGGGTCGTGCAGCTTGCAAAACACTTTGTCGAAGGCGCCGTCCATGTGCGCGTCAGCCGATCCCCTGGCCACCAATTCACCCGTCAGGGAATTTAGTTCCTTATGCATTGCCAATAGAGTGGTTGTGTCGCCGTTCTGGCCGGATTCGAAATATTGCCGGGCGGCCGCAAAGTTCATAGAGGCAACCGAAACCAACAGGGCGCACGCGCCTGACAGACTGGCATACCCGTAGCCTGTTTCGGTGAAGAAATGCTGAAGCTGCGGCACTTTGGAAAGCAGCCCCAGACATTGGTGCATCGAGTCCCCGCCGTGCTTCGTTGCCACCAAATTGGGATGGCGGTTCGCAAGCGCGACATATTCGTTGGGAGTCAGGATCCGCCGGGCTCGCGGCAGATTGTAGTGGAGGAAGTTGCAATCTGGAAACCGCCCGCAGGTTTCCTGAAAAAACACCGCCACCTCCTGATCTGTCAGCGCGCCCCAGGAAGGAAGGGAGATTTGAAAATGCCGGAAACCCATCTGCCGGGTCCGTTCGATCCTCTCCAGAATGGTAGTCAATGAGAGGCTGATCAAACCCACCATGGCCCGGGCCCCAGGATGGGTGGTTTCTTCATGGAATACCCGCGTGATTTCGTCAAATTGGGTTTCACTGACGGCATAACCTTCCCCCGCGGTGCCAAACAGATACAAGTCTTGGGTAAGCTCTGCCGACAACGTCCGGACCAAACGCCGAAAAGGATCCACGGCAAAACTGCCATCCTCGTTCCACGGGACGCAACAGGTCGCCAGAATGCATGCGGGATAACGCTTGGCCGTCACGGAATTCACACGCTCCTCCCCACTCCCCCCCGGCCTCTGGAACCGCTGCGCAGGGCCTGCAGGCGATGAAAATTACCCCTCCGCATCTGGCGAATGAGGCCGATAGAACGCCCATTGGGATACCAAAATATAAAAGTTATCATCCGTGAAGATGGTTGACGCCAAGCTACTTTGGGCAGATTTACCAGTCAATCCCTAATAAAACGCACTTTTTTGAAAGATTTCTCTTGCATAACGCGGATTTGATTGGTATACCATACAGAGTTCATTGAGCAAATGACCGTAGTTAATAGCTTATAAATAAAATGGACGGCGGCAGATGTGCTGGCGCTCTGTGATCACATGAATACACCAACCTAAAACACCCCAACAAAACTCTATGATTTCTCCAAAATTCCCTCGCCTTGGCTTGATCGCCGGAAGCGTGGTTCTCGCGCTGGCTTTCATGTCCGTCCCAACAGTGGCCCGCGCCAATGTTTACGCGACCGACATTCAATTAAACAGCACTTTAACCGGCACCGTCCACCCCGTGGCGGGCTCCTTTACCCTCACCTACCATCTCAATGACAATGCCACGGCGGGTGTGACCATCAACATTTTGAGCGGGAACACTGTGGTGAGTTCGACCCCCATTGCCTATCCCAGCGCCGCCGGCGCGGGAACATCGCTGGGCCTCAATACGGTGACATTGACGGCCCCGGCCACCTCCGGAACTTATTCTGTCAGCATTTTCGCAGCGGCCACCGGCTACTCCACCTGGCAGCAAATCAGCCCTCTCGATACCAACCACACTACGTGCTGGCCGCGCGGTCTGGCGGTTGATAAAAACATCACAAGCCCATATTATGGACGCGTTGTGTTTGGCTGCGGTAGCAATTTGCTTATTTCATCCGCCGTGACCCCATACGCAACCGCGCGCAGCGTCCAACAACTGGACGGCCTTTATAAATGGAACGCCGATGGCACTCCTGCTGACGAAGGCGTCTTTGGTTATGCAGGATACACTACGGATGATGCCGGCAAAATCACCGCAGCACAATCGGGTGGCGCAAATCAGATGGCCAACCTCTATACTTCCGGTGTCGGCAACCCCAACTCCAATCCCTTTTCCATAGTAATCGGGGAAGATGACAGGATTTACTGGTCTGATGACAGCAATATGGGTGCAATCGAGGCTTGTGATATGCAGGCCATAAGTTCCTCGACCATCTTCAAAGAAGCCAATTATGTCAATTTCAACCTTAGTAAACGCTCCGAATTTGACAATGTCGGCAACGGTTGGCGGCAGTTCGATGTTATCAACACTACCGTAACCACCACCTACACCGGGTCAGGCGGCATTTATACAGGGACTGCCGCGCTCTTCGTTAATGATGAAGGTGATAATCCAGACGAGGGCGTTTGGATGTGGCATTTGGTCGGCTCGCCGGGCAGCATGGTGGCTGATCCGACTGACACCTATGGGCAGAATTGTGTGGGCATTTCCGCTGCAGGCGCCAATACCTTACGAACGGATGGTATCGCGGTCGATTACAATCTGGACTGTTTCACATGTCAAGATCGAAATGGCTCTAGTACCGATCCCGCCTATAGAAACATGCTCTACGCCAATTGGAATGGCGGCGTTCTTCCTCTTGGAGACCAGGGCGGAATCAGCGGAGCCGGAGGCGGCGGCTTTACCTATTCACAGACCATAGCGCAGTGGGCGGTGGGCAGCGCCGATCCTACCGATACAGGCACCTTCGCTGGTACGTTCATCGACTCCAGAGTGCATCCAACCTTGGCGGCGTTTCCCATGCAGACTGGTTATACTAATAATGGAGGCATTCGCTTGCTTAACGCTTTCAATGCGGTTCCTGTCATCACAGGCATCGTCAACAACAACAACGGCACTCTTACCATTAACTGCGCCATCAGTTCGTCGTATTATCCGGCCATCAGTGGTTCGGCATTATCCCTCGTAAGCTCGAGTGGTTTCTCCAGCAGCCCTGCCGGTCCTTTTTCTGGATCTACCGGCGCCTCCTTCACAGCACTGGGTGGTAACACCTTTACAACCACCATCCCCATCCCTAGTGCTGCAACATTCTATCAAGTTGCATGCTCCACGGGTCAGGGCACTATTGTTAGTGGCACTGTGAACAGTATTGATGGCACTACCTCCCGCGGCGCCCATGGCAATGTCACCGGGACCCTGGCGAATATAGATCAAGGTCAATTTTACTTCGGCTGTTGCTTTGATAATGTGGGCAATCTTTACGGCGAAAACACAACGGACAATTATTATAAAGTCTGGTCGCCGCCGGGAGCGAACTCAGCCACCACCGTGGCTGTGGTAACGATGACCACTCCATGAGGAGACGAGAAGGCCCCCATTGCCACGCCTTTACGCTCATCGAGCTTTTGGTGGTGATTGCCATTATTGCGATTCTGGCGGCAATGCTGCTTCCTGCCCTGGCCAAATCCAAACAACAGACCCAAGGCGTACAATGTGTGAGCAACGACAGGCAGCTTGTAATTGCCTGGACAATGTATGCCGGCGACAATCGGGAGGTCCTGCCGAACAATATTCCCGCGTATGGCGGCGACAACATAGGCGGATGGGTTAACGGCCTGATGTCCGATCCTTCGGACTGCACCAATTGGGTTTTTATGATGGGCGGCCCCAGGCCTCCCATCGGTGAGCCTGCCCTGCCTGCCACCACCACGACCATTGGAGCTTACGCCAAGAATCCTGGCATCTATCACTGTCCCGCCGACCAGAGCCTCTCCCCAGGCAACGTCCCCAGGGTGCGGAGCATCACGATGAATTTCGCCGTCGGCGACAAATCGACCACCGGGTCGCAGCTCGCCGTTTATGCGGATTACTGGCCCAATTTCTTCAAGCTGACGGACTTTAAGATAGGGAGCAAGACCTGGATTCTCTCCGATGAGAATCCCAACACCATTAATGACGGTTTCGAGTGCCCACCGACTGCGGATGCCGATATAACGACATGGGGCGACAAGCCGGCCTCGTATCATAATGGCGCGGCTGGTTTCGCCTTTGCTGACGGCCATGCGGAAATCCATAAATGGCAGAATGTGCCGCTTGCGAACACCACCCCCAATACCGATCTCCTTTGGGTGGAGAGCCGGTGTTCTCCGCAGCTCACTGGCTCCGCCGCACAAGTTCCCGGCCAGTGACGTTCCGAAGCCCAAATTACCGCACGGCAATCCCCCCGGGCTGGCTTGCCGAGCCGTAGCCCGGTGGTTCGATGGCCCAAGCGGCCCGCCTTTCGCCCCGAAAGTAGTTCGGGGCTCCGGCGCGGCAGCCTTCCCCCCTCCGCTTCGCTGCTGGTGAAGGCTGGTGCATCCGGCAGGACTTGAACCTGCAACCTTCTGATCCGAAGTTCTGCGCTTGACAGATTTCTCCGGTTTTCATAAGTTGTGTCCCGTTGTAGTAAAACAAGGCTAAAACACTAGTAAATACAGCGTATATGAACACTCTGAGCAATCCGAAAACAACCCATCAAAACCACCAAAGTGGCCAAGAAGCGGCCAAGCAAATCGTGCTTGGCCACTCCGATAGGGCCAGCGGAAAGGCACGTCGTCACCTGCCGCCAACACACAAAGATTACTGGAAACCGCGCCTGGAGCATCGCAGCTACACGCGGGACGGTGATCTAATCGAACTGGCGGAATACTCCGTCCGTTTCCAACACCTAGGCCAGCGCGCCAGCTTCTCGTTGAGCAGCAGTGATGCCGACACTGCCGCAGCGAGTGCCCGCGACATTTACATGTTTCTAAAGACTAACGGTTGGGATGCAACTATGGCCAAGTTCAAGCCGAAGGCCGCGACAAAGGAAACCCTCAACGTGGGCAATTATCTAAAAGCGGTTCGCGAGACGGGCAAACTACGCCTCCGCACGTTTCTGAATTACGAGAATTGCTTCCGCTCCATCCTTGCCAACGTATTTGGCATAAAAGACACGGCGGCGAAATATGACTACCGCACTGGCGGCAATCAGAAGTGGCGCGAGCGCGTTAACTCCATCCGGCTCGCCAAGCTCACGCCGGAAGCCGTTGAACGGTGGATGAAAAAGTTTGTGGCTCAAGCCGGTGCCTCTCCTAATGCGGTTGCGTCCGCGAAACGCACCGCGAATAGCTACGTGCGCTGCGCCCGCGCCTTGTTTGGCGTGGCGCTTTTGAAAGAGTCCGCCGTCCGCAAACTTTCCCTTCCGGCGGTCTTGCCGTTTCAGGGCGTGGAGCTATTGGAGAGCGGCTCAGCGAAATACATGTCTAAAATCAATGCTCAAACACTAATCGTCGCCGCGCGGCAGGAATTAAAGCCCGCCGAACCGGAAGTTTACAAGGCGTTCCTCCTGGGCCTATTCGCCGGGATGCGCAAAGGCGAAATTGATCTTTTGGAATGGCGCATGGTGGATTGGAACCGGGGCGCGATTCAATTGGAGGAAACCGAATGGCTGCACCTTAAGACGGCGGACAGTGCCGGGGAGATTACTGTTGACGCGGAAGTCTTAAACGAGTTGCGTTCGTTCATGTCGTCCGGCAAGTTGGTTTTCGTCATCGCCAGCGACCGCCCGCCGCGCACGAATTCAGCGCGTCCGTATTATCGTTGCGACCCGGTGTTTGACCGTCTCAACGAATGGCTGCGGTCTAAAGGGATTGCCGCGAACAAGCCCCTGCACGAATTGCGCAAGGAAATCGGCGCGCTGATCGTTACGGAGCACGGCATTTACGCCGCCAGCCGGTTTCTGCGGCACAGCGACATCACAACCACGGCACGCCACTACGCAGACCATAAGGCGCGTATTAGTGTCGGCCTGGGCAAGTATCTCAACCCTGCGCCCGTTGGATTAGCGCCTCAAGCAAACGGCAAAGCTGCTGCTGCGTAATGAAAAGCGATTTGGAAGAGGAAAGCACGACGGCTCAGCAAAGCGACACGCCAGCGCCGTACAACCCCGAAGCCGACGGGCATCCGGCCAAGCTTTGGGAGGCACTACGGCGAAATGAACGGTTCAGGGCGACTGCCGGGCGGGTTGTTGCCTTGGCAACATCAAAAGAACCGGACAATCGTTTGACCGCAGAAAATATAATCTCGTGGGTTTCGAGAACCAATTCATGCGCCGCCGCTGCACTCCAATGGCTTTGCCCGGACGCAGCTTTCATCTTTACGCACTGTCGAAAGGTTGATGGCACCGACCAAGACGGCAAACCTTGCAAATTCCATCTTCAATGGCGCGGCACGTCGCCCGACCTTCCCCCGTTGAGCGACCCAGCTTGGCAAGTGCAGGATGGAAAACCTAACGCTGGCGGACTCCCTATGCGCGTCGGCCCGCTTGTGTGGCAAACAGACTTGGACCCGGTAGATTCGTTCCAACAGTGGCGAGAGGATAAGGCGCGGCTGCCTTCGTTCACCGTCGATTGTGCTTGGCCCGATACTCCTCGCTTATTCCGCTCGGACTTGTCTTTTCGCTGGCGTCATTTCGAGCACGGCATCAATCCGCACACCGGACGGCCCGACTTCTTGCTTTCTGCCAGGGAAACCCGCTTTTTCGAGGGATGGAATTTAGAGGACTTCGATTCATCCAGACACGCGGGGTTGGTGAAAGTACTTGAATTCAATGAACTCGCCCGTTGCCGCGTTTTTGCCATTCGCAAGTTGCGCTATGCCAGCGCAAGCGAGATTGACGAAATGCTCCAAGCAATCAGTGCGCGGCTCAAAGCTGACTTGGTGTGCAAAGGTGAAATTCTCGGAACAAAGACACAATGGGACGTGTTTCTTGCCGTGGAGCGCAACCGGGCAGAGCGGGAACACAATGGGGAGCAGTTTAGCATTGACGCCGCAATTGATGAGGCTGGCGAGATGCTTTACGCGGACAAATACGATGCGCAACACAGGAAAGAGATCGTGCTTGGCTACTGGCGGGCAATGGACGCCAGCGGTTCAAGCCCCGGCTGGATACAGAAAACATTTCCGCGTCTGCATAGGGATATTCTTCCAATCGGCTAACCCGTAACAACATAGATCAACTTTCGACAAGCGGCTTAGGATTTCCGCTGGGCTGTTGTGATTGACTTGGACGCACGCAGACGCGGCGGGTTTTTATGGCTGCGAAGTTTGGCCGGATGGCCAGCACTTAGATTGGCCGCAAAACGTAGTCCGAACGTCTGCACAACGAATCGGAAACTATATGATCGACAGCGAAACACAATCCGTGGCCAACGGGACCACCAGCAAGCGCAATTCCCGCGCAACGGACAGCAGCAAGCATTTTACGCCCCAGCAAGTGGCGTCGCGCTGGGCCTGGCACGTCGAGAGTGTGCGCCGCGCCATTCGCCAGGGACGTATCCCGGCTTCCGTGATCTTCCGCCGCATTCTCATCCCCATTGTCGAGATCGAGCGGATTGAGGCGGAAGGGCGCAACGACCGCCAGCCGTGAACCACGGCAAACGCATCAATCCGTGGCGCGTATTTGTCGGCTCCATGATTCCGAACTGGCTCCAACGCCGCTCCGAAGTCAGTCACGGCGCAAAGCTCGCGTACGCACGACTCGCTCAATACGCGGGTAAGGATGGCAATTGCTTCCCAAAACAAAAAACGCTCGGTGCCGAGCTAGGCGTCAGTGAACGCACGACCAACGAATACATCCGGGCGCTGGTCAAGCTCCGCCTGATCGAAATGGAACGCCTCGGACTCGGCAGGTCTAATCGTTACTTCTTCCTCGATCACCCGTGGATGCACGAAACTGACACATCACCAGGTTCAGAACGACAGAAATCTTCCGCTCCTGACCGGAAGAATTCTTCCGGTCAGAATCGGCAGCAAACTTCCGCTCCCAGTAGTAAAGAGAATCAGAAGGAAAGAGAATCAGGGCAAAAGGTACACACACACGGGCTTGTTTCTGAGGGGCTTCCTCAAGGTTTGGAAGAAGCACTTGAAGTTGCCCAACAGCTTGGCGTTGACGAGCAGTTTGCCCGAACGGAGTTTCACAGCAAGAAAGCAGTCGGCTGGAAAGACGGCTACGGAAATCACATTGAGTCCTGGCGGGATCACATTCAAGCACGCTGGCTAACCGAGCAACGCAAGCGGGCGGAACGCTCCGGCACTGGCCGCAAGTCGGCCATGGGTCCGGTGGGGCCTCAGCGGAAATTCAATTCGGGCGACTACAAACAATCCGTTTAAAATTACGCTCTATGATCGGACGCCCACGCGACTCCTACTATACGAGCAAGAAGTTTGCGGCTCGAATTACCCCTTTCCCCGGTGAGTCCGCCGAAGGACGTTTCGCGGCGTGGCTCCCAACGAAGACGGCTGGAACTCATTTCTGTAGTCGGCATCCCGCCACGCAGCTTGTACTCAACCTGGCTCAAAGCGGGATTAGGAACGCCTACAATGATGACGAGTGCTCAATCGGCAGTTGGGAGAACAGAGAAATCGTGGCGGGCGTGTTCAATTTCAAAGCGGAGCTAGACTGTCCGGCCTGTAGGTGCCACTACGCTTCCTGCCCGTCAGAGTTTCACGAATCGAGCTTCGACACCTTCGACACGTCTAATCAGGAACGGGCCAACGCGCTCGCCCTATGCCGCGAATTCTTGGCGCAAATAAACAGCAAAGGTTGCGGGTGGGCGCTCCTAGTTGGCCGTCCTGGAACGGGCAAGACTCGTCTCGGTTGCAACCTTGTCCGTGAATGGGAGAAACGCGACGCCCTTTACGTCCGGCAAGGTCAACTCACTGGCGAACTACGGTCCACGTACGGGCGTAAGGATGTTTACATTCATAAGCGGGAACGGAGCGATGAAGAGGACGACGATGAAACCCCGACATTACTCGAAATAGTCCAAGCTGTAAGCTTCTTCGTGCTGGATGAAATCGGTTGCACTGCCCTTGCCAACGATGAACGCCTTTTCCTGGACGAGCTACTCAAGCACCGATATGAGAACCGCAAACCGACGATCCTCATAAGCAACCTTCCGATCAATGCTCTTAAGGATCTCCTCGGCGATGCGCTGTACGACCGCATCCGGCACGCATCGGGCGGGGGCAGATATATTTTCCAGTTCGAGGGCGACAGCTACCGCCGTGAGACTGGCGACAGCTACCTTGAGGGATTGGGATGACTTTTAACAGCGCCTCTGCGCACGCGCCATCTAGCCCACAATACGCCGCCCTTTGTTCCCGCGAAGCCCCAGCCGGAATGAGCCATCGACGCGCTACCAGCCGTTTGCGGCGCGGCGCGCGCCAAGTTCAACCCTTCACAACTTGAGACTACAGGCTCACTACCATTCGCCACTACTCCATGCCCTTTTGCCGCGGTATGTTCCCGCGCCAACGGGTTCGCAGTCTGTTTTAATTATAGCTATGGAAATGCGAAGGTTTTCCGTCCTGGTGCAAGCCTTGCGGAGAACCGATCTTTTGTTAAGTGGCCCCAGTTTTCCCAGGCATCGACTCGCCCGATCCGAGGCCTTGCCCCGTGGCCTTTCGGGATGGCTTTTCTCGCGCTCCAACCCATCCGTTGGCATGGCCGGCGTGGGTTCGTGGCCTTTGTTAAAGTGGGGCCAGTTTCCCCGTAGCAGCAGATTTGCCACTGTCCTCGC
>Ga0182024_10002996_pt1 | contig 40969 bp, 36 predicted proteins | sample P32metaG_FD_120480 | JGI IMG/M metagenome (GOLD analysis project Ga0182024, IMG submission 120480) | Permafrost microbial communities from Stordalen Mire, Sweden - P3-2 metaG (Illumina Assembly) | ecosystem: Environmental > Terrestrial > Soil > Wetlands > Permafrost | place: Sweden: Stordalen...
CAAGGACTTCGAGGCAACGATCGCAAGCGCCGTAGCATGGCTCTTCATCGCCCATATCCGAGTCCTTACGCGCAAACTCGCAAGGCTTTGAAATCAGTGGGATCGTTTTGAGTCAGACTCTAACACAGGTCAATCAAGCACAACCGACATTCGGATTCGCTGCTTGGAGTTCTGCAAATGGAAGCTTGGCCTCGCCCTTCAAGGCGCCAAGCGTCAGCGCTCTCAAGGCGGGACTGGACGCCCAGGTTCATCTAACAACCCCAGGGTCGACGGAACTATACGTTGATGTCTCGCCGTACTACCAGACGGATTTCAGATTTGGCGAACATACTTATGGTGTCGACGTTTCAATGACGCCCATAGTTCCAAAATTACATATAGGGCAATTTCCTAGTGATTATAAAGACATATTTCAAGATTACTTGACTGCGTATATTGCCCTACGTCCGGACGTTGTATTCCGTGATGTGAGTAGTGCTGGATCGACTCTCTTATCACATGGCTACGAGGCGCTCACCGGATATACCGCCCGGGCTATTTGAATCTGTTTCCGTATTCTGGAACGCACGATTGGCCAGATTGGTTGGTGGGTCGAATCTCGTTCAACGCGACAAACGCGTATTACTTCCGCTCTTCGGACGGCCAGGGTGTTCATAATAATTCTGTTGCGTTGCAATATAAATTAGGTTCATGTCAAGCAATAAAGAAACCAGACCCTCGCGATGTGAACATCGCATACCCATATTGCACGATATCCGGTTCGTCGTCCATTTCGCTCGAATACGACTGGGGCACGGATATTGATTTGATGAAGAGCGTGAAGCAAGTTGTTTTGAAATTAACCGCAGCTTATTGAAAAAAAATACCTGCGCGAGCTGCGATATTTACTTGCAAACCGGCAATTTTGGCGAGGCAGGCGCCTGATGGGCTTGAAAGGGCGGCGCGGTTGCTGGCCGGGTTGAACGCGCGGGATTGCGCGTGATGGTGTCGAACGCATCGCCATCTAGCGGATGCAATCGAGCGCGTGGGCAACGCGAGCGCCCATATTGCCCGCCAGGGGCCGACAGCCTACCGTATGGCCGTTTGCTGGATCGGAGGTTCCCATGTCAGCCGCCGCCGGCGCCATCGCCGCCGCCATCGCGAGGGAACGGCGGGAGGAGGAAGAGATGACTCCCTATTCGCCGAGCGACTTATCCGAGAACTGGGAGTTCAAGATTCTGCGCTCCGCCACAGGCAAATTTCGCGATTCCATCTGGCTGCGCGGGATATTGCAGGAGGAGGGCCGCGCCGGCTGGACGATGGTTGAAAAATTCGACGATTCCCGCGTTCGTCTCAAGCGGCCCGCCGGCGCCCGCGCGAACGACGCGACGCTCGGCTTCGATCCCTATCGCACCTCGGTCGTGACGAGCCAGGCCCGTCTCGCCACTTGGATTGTTCTGGGCTCCCTTGTGGCCGCGGGAGCGATTGTTCTCGTCACTTTCCTGATTATTTCTTTAGCGAGTTCGCATGGCGGCCGCTAAGCGCGCAATTCCCCGCCGCAGGCGCCTCGGCCTTGACGGCGCGCCGGCGACGGCGGCGCCCCGTTGCGCGGCTGGAGCTCTCAACTCCTAAACGGCCGCGCCGCCTCCACCAGCCAGTCGCGCAGCGCCGCGACCGCCCGGCCGTTGCGGCCGCGCGGGGAGTGCGCGAACCAATAGCCCTCGGAGAGCCGCGCCGGCGGCCCGGCCAGCATTCGCAGCCGGCCGGCGGCCACGTGCTGGCGCACATAGGCGGCGTCCATCATCGCGACGCCGGCGCCGGCGAGGGCGGCGTCCAGGGCCTGCGCGCGGGTTTCGACCACGATGGCCGGGTCCGGCGGCTCGCCGGGCTGGCCAAAGAAACGCCACCACAGCGACCAGTCGATATAGCGTGAGCGGGCGTAGATGAACGGCGCCGATATCCATCCGACGGGACTTGCGCCACCGGCGCCCTCGTCGGCGATCGCCGGCGCGGCGACGGGGGCGAGCGTTTCCTGGAACAGCAGCGTCGAGGCCAATCCATCCCAGGCGCCGTGGCCCTGGCGAATCGCGCAATCGAAATCCTCGCTGGCAAAATCGATCGGCCGCGTCGTCGTCGAAATGGCGATTTCGATTTGCGGATGGCGGATTCGGAAATCGGCGAGGCGCGGGATCAGCCAGTGCGAGGCGAAGGTCGTCACCGTGCTTAGGCGCAGCTGCGTCCTGCGCCGGCGCAGCGGCTGGACCGCCGCGCCGAGGCGATCGAGCGCATTGCCGACGGCGGCGAGCAACGCCTCGGCGTCGTCGGTGAGGGCGGCGCGGCGCCCGGCCTTGCGCAACAGCGCGACGCCGAGTTGCGCCTCGAGGTCGGCGATGCGATGCGACAAAGCCGAGCGCGTGACGCCGAGCTCGCCGGCGGCGATCGTGAGGCTCCCGCATTTGGCGAGAGTCGACAAGCCTGAAGCCCTTTGGTGGACGGCAAGATCGGCGGGCTCATCGCTCGGCTCCAAAACGCGTCGCAATGGGTGAGATTATCTCACGCATCGCGCCTTGTGGACTGGCTATGATCCACTTCCAGCCCATCGCTGAAGGGAATGCCGCGCATGACGGTTCGCCTTTTTCGACAGCTCGCCGCCTATAATCATTGGGCCAATGCCCGCCTTTACGGTTTCGCGCTCGAAATGCCGGACGAGGCCTATCGGCGCCCGACAGGGGTGTTCTTCGGCAGCCTACACGGCACGCTGAACCACTTACTGGCAGCCGATCGCATCTGGCTCAAACGGTTGACGGGCGAGGGCGAGCCCCCTGCCCGGCTCGACGCGATCCTTCATGAGGATCGCGCGGAGCTGACCCGGGCGCGTCTGGCCGAGGATGCGCGGCTGATCCGCGTGATCGACGGCTATGACGAGGCGTCGCTCGCGCGGGAGGTCTCCTACCAGACGACCTCCGGCAAGCCGCATCGGCAGGTTCTCGCCGACATCCTCCTCCATTTGTTCAATCACCAGACGCATCATCGCGGCCAGGCGCATGGATGCTGTTCGATCGTGACCGGGCGGGAGCCGCCGTCGCTCGACCTCCTCGCCATGCAGAGGGGCGCGCCTGCGCCCGAGCTTGCGGCATTGCTTTGAAAGCACGCGTTGCAACGCAGGCGCATTCGTCCTGACGCTCAGCTTGCTTCGACAAGCGCGCCCGCGCTCAGCGTCAGCGCGCTGGGTTCAGCGGCCAAGGCGCGGACGACTGCGACCGTCTCAGCATCGGCGGGAAACAGCATTTCAAGCGCGAGCTCGGACAAAGTCACGTCGGTCGGCGTGCCAAAGATGGTGATCGTGTTGAGGAACGAAACAATTCCGGCGCAAGTGGCGATCCGCAGCGGCGTCGCGTAGCGCTCCGGCCCATCCGGCGCCGCCTGGGCCGCTTTGCCGGCGGGCAAGGGATAGGCCAGGATTTCCGCCAGCAAAGCCTGCACGCCGGCATCGGCCCGCGCCTCGATCTGCTGGCGCAGCACGCCGATCACATGCTCGCGCCATTCGCCATGGTTGACGATTTTCGGCGCGAGGCCCCGCGGATGCAGGGTCAGACGGATGGCGTTGACGGGCGGACGCAGGAGTTCGGGCGCGACATCGACATAGAGCTGCGGAATCGCCCGGTTCGACAGCACGATGTTCCAGTGCCGATCGACGGCGAAGGCCGGATAAGGCTTGTGCGCCTCCAATATCTGCTCGATCGCCTGACGCGCCGAGGCCAGTTCCAAAAACGATCTTTCCTGAAAGGCCGGCGCAAAGCCCGCCGCCAGAAGAAGCCCGTTGGTTTCGCGCAGCGGCATGTCGAGGCGCTCGGCCAGCCGCATCGCCATCTCGCGGCTCGGCTGCGCGCGTCCGGTCTCCAGATAGCTCAGGTGCCGCGTCGAGCTGTCGGCCGCGGCGGCCAGATCCATCTGCGTCATGCGCCGGCGCTGCCGCCAGCGGCGAAGCAGCACGCCGAAGGGAAGTTGATGAACGCTCATGCGCGCGAGACTAGCAGCAATTGCGGCCACGCACGATGACCTCGCAGGTCAAATTCCAAGCGTTGTTGCGATTGCTTTTTTACCTCCGACGTCATCGACCGCCGGCGCCGGCGAGACCAGATTGCCGCCGCCTTGTCCTCCATGGGAACCGGCGAACTTAGCGGAGACTTTCGACATGACGGACGCAATGGATTTAGCCGACGCTTATCTGGCGTTATGGAACGAGGCGGACGCTGCCGAGCGCCGCCGCAGGATCGCCGCCCTATGGGCGCCCGACGGGACGACAAGCAATCGTCTGATCGAGGCGCGCGGCTATGAGGCGATCGAAGCGCGCGTCATCGGCTCCTGGGACAAATGGCTGCGCGAGGGGAAATACGTCTTTCGCCCGAAACATACGGTCCGCCATCGCGATGTCGTCAAATTCGACTGGGCGATGACGACCGCGCCCGGCGGCGAAGTCGAAGCGAGGGGCCTCAGTTTCCTCGTTCTCAATCCCGCGGGCCGCATCGCGCATGACTACCAGTTCAACCCGACCCTGAATGACGCCGACGGGCTGGCGCAACGCTATGTGGCTGTATGGAACGAACCCGATGCTGAAGCGCGCCGGCGCGCGATCGCCGAGCTCTGGGCGGCCGATGGATCGCATCTCTCCGAGGCCTCGGTGAGGCAGCGCCACGGCGCCATCGAGGCCGAGGCGCGGGAGGCCTTCGAGGCCAATGCGGCCAAAGGCTTAGAATTTTCGTCCACCGAAAGCTCGCAGGCTCACCACAATGTGGCGAGAATCGCCTGGCGCTTGCAGGCCAGGGCCAGCGGCGAACCGGCGGCGGCCGGCTCGAGCCTTCTCGTTCTCGACGAGCGCGGCCAGATTCGCTTCGACTATGCCTTTAACGAGCCGATCTGATTTTCGGCCGGGAGCTCTCATGACTCAACGTCACGGCCCGCTCAGCGCCGGGCCGAGCGTGATGAGCGCGACCGAGACGATCGCCAGCCCGACGCCGACCGCTTCGATGCGCCCGAGCCGCTCGCCAAACGCCAGGATCGCCACGGCGTTGATCGCGACGAGCTGGATCACCGCCGTCAGGCTGAAGGCGGCCGACATGCCAAAGGCGCGCACGAGCCGCAGCATGACGAGATTGCCCAGCGTATAGAGCGCGAGGGTGAGCGCAATCTTGAACAGGCTCGGCGCCATAGCCCAGGATTTCGAAGCGCTGGCGGCCAGCACGTAGACCAGCGTCGCGGCGGCAAGCTGCAGCAGGGTCGATGGATTCATGGGCGCCAAGCTCCTTCTCGGCCATCCCCTAGCATCGCCGGCAGGCTCGGCAAAGCGCGGGCGCCGGATTGCCCCCTACCCCTTGTCCACCTCGATCGTCACATGCGACAGCCCCTGGAAGCGCGCGAGCCGCGCGCGGTAAAACTCGGCATCCCTTCCCCGCCCCGTCATCACGCGGACGATCGCGCCCAGATGCCCGGGCCCCAGGCGCCAGAGGTGGAGATCGGCGAGGCGGTCGCCGTCGCTTTCGATCGCCTCGCGCATATGCGCGGCCATGCGCGAATCGGGACATATGTCGAGAAGAATGGCGCCGGTGTCGCGGATCAGCGCGAAGGACCAGCTGGCGATGACGAGCGCGCCGACAATGCCGGCGAGCGGGTCCATCCACAGCCAGCCAAAGGCCCGGGCGAGCAGCAACCCGACGATGACCAGTACGGAGACGGCGGCGTCGGCCATCACATGGATCACGGCGGCGCGCATATTATTGTCGCGCGCCGCCGCGCCTTGCGCATGCTCATGCTCTTCGAAAGCGACCGTATGGACTTCTTCGCCGAGTCGCACCTGCGCGCTGAAAGCATGCGGCTCGGGGATTTCGTCGATCGATTCGAGATAGCCGGCCTCGTCCCGCATCGCAAAATGCTGGCGCGCACCGTCGGGCCGCACGGTCTCGACCGAGACGGCCTGCGCGACAAGCGCCGGGCCGCCTGGCGCGCGAAGCCGGAAGCGTGGGGGAACTCCGTCCTCGAATATTTCCAGCACGACAGGGCCATTGCCGGTCGCGAGTTCGTGCGCTTCGTCATGGTCGTGGCGATGCTCGTGCCCATGGCCACGGGAATGGGAATGGGAATGGCCAAACCCGTGCGAATGGCCGCCCCCGCTGAGCAGCCAGGCGCTCGCGACATTGACGGCAAGGCCGAGACAGGCGATCGGGATCGCCTGCGCGAAATGGATCGGCACTGGCGCGAACAGGCGGGAGACCGCTTCATAGCCGATCAGCAGGGCGATCATCGCCAGAATGATGGCGCTTGTGAAGCCGGCAAGATCGCCGAGCTTGCCGGTGCCGAAAGTGAAGCGCGCGTCATTGGCGTATTTGCGCGCGTAGGTATAGGCGAGCGCGGCCAGCAGCAGCGCGCCGGCATGCGTGCTCATATGCAGCCCGTCCGCGACAAGCGCGATCGAGCCGAACATCAGGCCGCCGACGATCTCGCCGATCATCATGGCCGCGCAGAGCCAGATCACCGCCCAGGTCTTGCGCTCGCTTTTCTCATGGTCGAGCCCCAGGAACACATGGCCGTGGGTGGGCGCGGCATGGTTGTGGCTGTGCGTCATTTCGCGCCTCACTTCAAATAGCTGCGCACGAGGCCGAGCAATTGCTCGGCCGCCTCCTCATTCAAGGCGCCGGGATATTTATCGGCGTCGACGAGGTGCTCGCGCACGTGATCCTCAACGACTTCGGCCATCAGCCCGGCCATCGCGCCGCGCGCGCCGGCGATCAGATGCAGCACCGGCTCGCAGCCCGCCTCGCCTTCGAGCGCGCGCTCGATCGCCTCCACCTGCCCGCGAATGCGGCGCACGCGGGCCAGCAGCTTTTGCTTTTCGCGGATGGCGTGGGTCATGAGGCGTATATAGCATAGGGGGGTAGGCTATACAAGCTTCCCGGAAGATCCCCCTCGTGGCGCGCGCTTTGCCTCTCCCCAGCCCGATGCTATAGGCGCGTCAGCTCCCGTCGCGGCGCACGCGCGCCCCCAGGAAAGGCAAGCGGTCCATGGACAAGATCAAGGTCAAGAACCTGGTCGTCGAAATCGACGGCGACGAGATGACCCGCATCATCTGGCATTTGATCCGCGACAAATTGATCCACCCCTATCTCGACGTCGAGTTGCAATATTTCGATCTCGGCGTCGAACATCGCGACGCGACCAATGACAAGGTGACCGTCGAAGCGGCCGAGGCGATCAAGGCCTGCGGCGTCGGCGTCAAATGCGCGACGATCACGCCGGACGAGGCGCGCGTCGTCGAATTCAAGCTGAAGGAAATGTGGAAGAGCCCGAACGGCACGATCCGCAACATCCTCGGCGGCGTCATCTTCCGCGAGCCGATCATCTGCAAGAACGTGCCGCGCCTGGTGCCCGGCTGGACGCTGCCGATCGTCGTCGGCCGCCACGCCTATGGCGACCAGTACCGCGCCACCGATTTCCGCGTGCCCGGGAAGGGCCGCCTCACCATCCGCTTCGAGGGGGAGGACGGCAAGGTGATCGAGAAGGAAGTGTTCAAATTCCCGGGCTCGGGCGTCGCGATGGCGATGTACAATCTCGACGATTCGATCCGCGATTTCGCGCGCGCCTCGCTGAACTACGGCCTCATGCGCAAATATCCGGTGTATCTGTCGACCAAGAACACGATTTTGAAGGCCTATGACGGGCGCTTCAAGGATCTGTTCGAGGAAGTCTTCGAGGCCGAATTCAAACCGCGGTTCGCCGCCGCCGGCATCACCTACGAGCATCGCCTGATCGACGACATGGTCGCCTCGGCGCTCAAATGGTCGGGCGGCTATGTCTGGGCCTGCAAGAATTACGACGGCGACGTGCAGTCCGATACCGTCGCGCAGGGCTATGGCTCGCTTGGCCTGATGACAAGCGTGCTGCTGTCGCCCGACGGGCGCACGGTCGAGGCGGAAGCGGCCCACGGCACGGTGACGCGCCATTACCGCGAATATCAGAAGGGCCGCGAGACCTCGACCAATTCGATCGCCTCGATTTTCGCCTGGACGCGCGGCCTGTCGCATCGCGCCAAGCTCGACGACAATTCGGCGCTGGCGCGCTTTGCCGGGACGCTGGAGAAAGTCTGCGTCGATACGGTCGAGGCGGGCTTCATGACCAAGGATCTCGCGCTGCTGGTCGGGCCGGAGCAGAAATGGCTGTCGACGACGAGCTTCCTCGATAAGGTGGATGCGAATTTGAAGGCGGCGATGGGGTGATCCACCTTCTCTCGCGTCGCGGGCGAAGGGGAGCGTCACTTCATCAGCGCTTCGCCATCCAGTTCGTCGATCGTGACGCGTCCGATCTGGCCTAGCGTTCGGTCGAGTTCGTCGCGCAATATTTCGAAGCTGCGAAGGGCGCCGGCCAATCCGCCGGCCGCCACGCCGTAGAGGATGGCGCGGCCGCAGAAGACGAAATCGGCGCCGCTGGCGAGCGCCACGACAATGTCGGCGCCGCGCCGCACGCCGCCGTCAAGCATGATGGCGAGTTCGTCGCCGACCGCCGCCTTGATCGCCGGCAATGTGGCGAGTGGCGTCGGCGCGCGGTCGAATTGCCGCCCGCCGTGGTTGGAGACGATGATGCCGTCGCAACCGGCCGCCATCGCGCGCCGCGCATCCTCGGGATGCTGCAAGCCCTTGACGACGAGTTTGCCCTTCCACAGCCGACGGTAGGAATCAAGATCGGCCCAGCTATGGGGCGGATAGAATTGCGAGACCATGAACTGCGCCACCTGCTGGCCGCTCGCATCCTTGCCGGCGTAGGCGGCCCAGGCGCCCATTTTGGGCATGCCGCCGTGGCGCAGCCAATCGCGCAGCCAGGCCGGATGGCGCATGACGTCGATGATTTTGCGCGCATCTTGGCTGAGCGGCAGGCCGAAGCCGTTGCGGATGTCGCGCTCGCGCTTGGCGGCGAGCGGCAGATCGACGGTGACGACCAGCGTCTCGATGCCGGCGGCCTCGGCCCTGGCGATGAAATCGCGCGTGATGGCGGCGTCGCGCGCCGGATAGATCTGCAGCCAGACATGGCCCGGCGCGGCGGCGCCCGCCTCCTCGATGGTGGCGATCGTCGCGCCCGATAAGATGAACGGCGCATTGGCCTTCGCGGCCGCCTGCGCCATCGCAATATCGGCGCCGGGCCGGAACAGGCCGGCATTACCCATCGGCGCGACGCCGAACGGCACGCTGTACTGGCGGCCGAACAGGCTTTTGGTCAGGCTCCGCTTCGAAATGTCGACGAGATAGCGCGGCATCAGGCGCGCCGCCGAGAATTGCGCGACGCTCTCGGCCAGCGCCTGCTCGTCGCCCGCCCCGCCATCGATCCAGTCGAACAGCAGGCGCGGCAGATGACGGCGCGCGCCAAGGCGCAGGTCCTCGATATTGACGGCGTCGGCGACGTTCATCGCGCTCACGCCGCTTTGGCGCGCAGCGCCTCTTCGATCGCCGCCAGCGCGGCCTCCGCCTTGGCGCCGTCCGGGCCGCCCGCCTGCGCCATGTCGGGGCGCCCGCCGCCGCCCTTGCCGCCCAGCGCCGCCGAGGCGAGGCGCACGAGGTCGACGGCGCTATGGCGCGCCACGAGATCGCTGGTCACCGCGACGACAACGCTCGCCTTGCCGTCTTCGGCGAGCGCGACGATCGCCACCACGCCGGAGCCGAGAGCCTGCTTGGCCTCGTCCGCCATGGATTTGAGATCTTTCATCTCGACGCCGCTGACGGCGCGCGCGTAGAGTTTGAGGCCACCGACCTCGCGCACCGCCTCTGGCGCCGAGCCGCCGCCCCCGCCCATCGCGAGTTTCCGCCGCGCCTCGCTCAAGTCGCGCTCGAGCTTGCGGCGCTCCTCGATCAGCGCATCGAGACGGGCGCCCGCCTCGCTGACCGGCGAGCGCAACGCCGCGGCGATGTTGGCCAGCGCATGGGCCTCCTCGTTGAGCCATTTGCGCGCGCCCTCGCGGGTCTTGGCCTCGATGCGGCGCACGCCGGCGCCGACCGCGTTCTCCCCGGTGATCGAGACGAGGCCGATGTCGCCGGTGCGCGAAACATGGGTGCCCCCGCACAGCTCCACCGAATAGGGGCGCACCCCATTGTCGCCGCCCTCGATCGAGCCCATCGCGACGACGCGCACCTCATCGCCGTATTTTTCGCCGAACAACGCGCGCGCGCCCGATTCCACCGCCTCGTCCACCGCCATCAGCCGCGTCGTCACCGGCTCGTTCTGCAGGATGATGCGATTGGCGATGTCCTCGACTTCGGCGAGTTCGGCCGCCGTCACGGGCTTGGGATGGGCGATGTCGAAGCGCAGCCGGTCGGGCGCGACGAGCGAACCCTTTTGCGCGACATGGTCGCCCAGCACGATCCGCAGCGCCTCGTGCAGCAGATGGGTCGCCGAATGATTGGCGCGGATCGCAAGGCGGCGCTCGTGATCGACCTTGAGTTCCAGCGCCATGCCCTTGACGAGCGCGCCTTCCTCGACGACGAGGTCATGCACGAAGAGATCGCCGAGCTTCTTGCGCGTGTCGGTGACGCGGGCGCGGAAACCCGCGCCGACGATTTTGCCGGTGTCGCCGACCTGGCCGCCCGATTCGCCATAGAAAGGCGTCTGGTTGAGAATCACAGCGCCCTTTTCGCCCACGCTAAGCGTCTCGATCTCGGCGCCGTCCATGAGGATGGCGAGCGCGACGCCTTCGGCGATCTCGGTCTCGTAGCCGAGGAATTCGGTGGCGCCGAGGCGCTCCTTGAGGCCGAACCAGATCGTCTCGGTCGCCGCCTCGCCCGAACCCGCCCAGGCCTTGCGCGCCTCGGCGCGCTGGCGCTCCATCGCGGCGGCAAAGCCGTCGGTGTCGACGCTCAGCCCTCTCGCGCGTAGGGCGTCCTGCGTGAGATCGAGCGGAAAGCCGAATGTGTCGTAAAGCTTGAACGCGACTTCGCCGGGCAGCGCGGCGCCCGCGTTAAGATGGCGCGTCTCGTCCTCGAGAATGGCGAGGCCGCGCACGAGGGTGGCGCGAAAGCGCGTCTCTTCGAGTTTCAGCGTCTCGGCGATAAGCCCTTCGGCGCGGATCAGTTCGGGATAGGCCTGGCCCATCTCGCGCGCCAAAGCGGGGACCAGGCGCCACATCAGCGGCTCGCGCGCGCCCAGCAATTGGGCGTGGCGCATCGCGCGCCGCATGATGCGTCGCAGCACATAGCCGCGCCCTTCGTTGGAGGGCAGCACGCCATCGGCGACGAGGAAAGAGGCGGCGCGCAAATGATCGGCGATCACCCGGTGCGAAATCTTATGCGGACCGTCGGGGTCGACGCCGGATGCGTCGGCGCTGGCGCGGATCAGCGCGCGCATCAGGTCGGTCTCGTAATTGTCGTGCGTGCCCTGCAGCACCGCTGAAATGCGCTCGAGGCCCATGCCGGTGTCGATCGAGGGGCGCGGCAGGTTGATGCGCTCGCCGCCCGGCAGCGTCTCGTATTGCATGAATACGAGGTTCCAGATTTCGATGAAACGGTCGCCGTCGGCCTCGGCCGAACCGGGCGGGCCGCCTGGAATATGGTCGCCGTGGTCATAGAAGATTTCCGAACAGGGACCGCACGGCCCGGTGTCGCCCATCGCCCAGAAATTGTCCGAGGTCGCGATGCGGATGATGCGCGATTCCGGCAGGCCGGCGATGCGCTTCCACAAATCATAAGCCTCGTCGTCGTCGTAATAGACCGTGACCGTGAGGCGGTCCTTCGGCAGCGCGAATTCCTTGGTGATGAGGTTCCAGGCAAGCTCGATCGCCAGCGGCTTGAAATAATCGCCGAACGAGAAATTGCCGAGCATTTCAAAGAAAGTGTGATGGCGCGCGGTATAGCCGACATTGTCGAGGTCGTTATGCTTGCCGCCCGCCCGCACGCATTTTTGCGAGGTGGTGGCCCGCACATAGGGGCGCTTTTCGACGCCGGTGAACACGTTCTTGAACTGCACCATGCCGGCGTTGGTGAACATCAGCGTCGGATCGTTGCGCGGCACGAGCGAGCTCGACGGCACGATCTCGTGACCGTGCTTGTTGAAAAAGCCGGTAAAGCTCGACCGGATCTCGTTGACGCCGCTCATGAACCCTCGAACCCTTGTATGTGTGCTATTTTCCTCTTCTAGAGCATGAATCGGGAAAAGTGGAAACGGGACGGGCAGCCCTTCGCCCGCGAAGCGGGAGAAAGGGAACGCGCTTCCCTTCAGCCCACCCCGAGCTTCTTCTGCAAGCTCGTCGAGGACGTCGTATATTGGAACAGCAGTTTCTTGTCGGGATAGACGTAGCGGAACGCTTTCTGCGAAGCGAGCGCGGCTTCGTGGAAGCCCGACAGGATCAGTTTGAGCTTGCCGGGATAGGCGTTGATGTCGCCGATCGCGAAAATGCCGGGCACGTTGGTCTCGAATTTCTCGGTGTCGACCGGCACCAGATTCTCATGGAGATTGAGGCCCCATTGGGCGATCGGCCCGAGCTTCATCGTGAGGCCGAAGAAGGGCAGCAGCGCGTCGCAGGCGATGTCGAAGGCGGTCCCGTCCTCGCCGCGCACGCTGGCCGCGCTAAGCTCGCCGTTCTCGCCCTTCAGCGCGGTCGCCTGTCCCAGCACGAAATCCATCTTCTTGTCGGCGACCAGCTCGCGCATCGCATTGACCGAATGGGGCGCGGCGCGGAACGCGGCGCGCCGGTGCATCAGCGTCACGCGTTCGGCGACGAGATGCAGGTTCAGCACCCAGTCCAGCGCCGAATCGCCGCCGCCGATGATGAGCACGCGTTTTCCGCGGAAATTCTCCATTTTGCGAACGGCGTAAAAGACGCTTTTGCCTTCATAATCGTCGATACCGGCGATCGGCGGCTTCTTGGGCTGGAACGAGCCGCCACCGGCCGCAACTATAACCGCCTTGGCCTCGAAGATCTTGTCGCCGTCGGTCTTGACGCGGAAGGCGGGATGTTCCGGCGTTCCCAGAACTTCGAGCCCCTCGACCATTTCGTTCAAATGGAAGGTCGGATGGAACGGCTGGATTTGCAGGGAAAGGTTCTCGACCAGCCCCTCTCCCGTAATGATGGGAAAGCCGGGAATGTCGTAGATCGGCTTTTCCGGATAGAGCTCGGCGCATTGGCCGCCGATCTTGGGCAGGATGTCGATCAGATGGGCCTTGATGTCGAGGAGGCCGAGTTCGAATACCGCGAAAAGGCCGATCGGCCCCGCCCCGACGATGACGACATCCGTCTTGATGATCTCGCTCATGCGTCTCAGCCCTGCTTGCCGGGGGTCGTCACCGCCAGACCGTCAAGGGCCGGCGTCACCTTGATCTGGCAGGACAGGCGCGAGGTCGGGCGCACCTCGAACGCGAAATCGAGCATATCCTCTTCCATTTGCGTGGGCTTGCCGACGATTTCGGTCCATTCCGGCGCGACATAGACATGGCAGGTCGCGCAGGCGCAGGCGCCGCCGCATTCGGCGTCGATGCCCGGAATGCTCTGGCGCAGCGCGGTCTCCATGACGGTCGCGCCCTCTTGCGCCTCGACCGTTCTCGATTGTCCCTGGGAATCTGTGTATGTAACGTGAATCATGGAGCGAACTACTTCCTGTCCTGGATCGGCAAGAGCGAGGGTTCACGCCGACGAAGGCGGGACTCGCCCTTTTGCTGCGGCGCGAAGGCCTTCATAAAGCCTCTAGCGGCGCGGCGAAAGGCCGATCTGGCGAGGCGTTGCATCTTGTGGAAACGCCCGTCGGGCGGCCCGCCGCGAGGCAGGCGCTTGCTTTTCGGCGCGGCGATGGGTTTCTGGCGGACCCTTGCCGCCGATCAGCCGAGCAGGCGCGCGATCGCGGCTCTGGCCTCGGCCACCGCGTCGACGAGTTCGTCGAGGGCCGCGCCGGAGGCGCCGCCGCGCGATCCGGCCGCCTGGACTGCTTCATAGGCCCGCGCCGACCGCGCCACCCGGCCCGCGCCGATCGCCAGCGCCGAGCCCTTTAACATATGGGCCAGTTCGCCGCACAATTTGCCATCGCACGCGCCCGCCTGGACGAGCTGCGAAGCGATTCGCCCCGACTGGCGCTCGAACATTTCCAGCAGCTCCATTTCGAGCGCCTGGTCGGAATCGGTCTGGCGGGCGAGATGTACGAGGTCGATGACAGGCTCGTCGCCAGCCTCGTCAAAGGCCCCCTCGGAAGCCGAATAGTCCCTTATGTCAGAATGACTTGCAGCGGTGGCGACCATGGGCCGGCTTTCCCGGAATTCGCGCGCGCGGCTCAATGTTTCCGGCGCGCCTGGCGATGATAGTCTCGACGCGGATTGGACGGACAGGATGGTCCGCGTTTACAGTAAATGAACCGTTAACGACGTTTCGAGGATCAGAATCCTCATATGTTTCAATCTTGGCCCACGACCTGTAGGATGAGGTTGGTTAATTGATGGGCGCGAATCCCTCAACGAGGCCCAGGCGGGATGAGCGGAAGTCGGGAGCGCGCCGAGCGATCTCCGGCGCAAAGTCCAATCGGATAAGGCGGACGCAATGGCACAACAGACGAAGGCTCAGGATCCGCTCGCGGCGGCCATGTCGGCGATTGAGGACGCCTTGAACCTATCGCATGACGAAACGCCGGTCGACGCCGCCCGGCCGCCCCAAAGCGCGGCGCCGGCCCTCTCGGCCAAGCCGCTGCCCATGCCCAGTGTTTCGTTCGACCAGACGCCGCCGGCGCCCGCGCCCGCCGCTGAAAAGCCCGTAGCGGCGCCGGCGCGGCCGACCCCGGCGCTGAAGCCTGGCGCTTCCTCGGCCCCGGCTGAAGCCAGCGAAATCAAACCCATTCTGGCGCCCACCAGCGCGCCGGCCAATGACGACCGCCCATCGGTCGGGCAGATCCTGCAGGCGATGCAGACGCGCGCGCCCAGCCGCGCGCCCTTCATCCTGGCCCTCGTCGCGACCTTGGTCTGGCTCGCCTTGTGCGGCGCTTATTTCGCCTCTTATCTCGGCGTAACGGATTTCGGCGTCCTCGCGCATCGCGATTTCTGGCTGCGGCCGGAAATTGGCCTCGCCTTCCTGACGGCGATCGGCCCGACTCTGTTCCTGTTCGCGCTCGCCGTCTTGGCGCGCCGCGCCCAGGAATTGCGCGCCTCGGCCCGCTCGATGACCCAGGTCGCGATGCGGCTGGCCGAGCCCGAGACGCTGGCGACCGACCAGGTGGTGACGCTTTCGCAGGCGATCCGCCGCGAAGTCGCCTCGATGGGCGACGGCATCGAGCGCGCGCTGGCGCGCGCCTCGGAACTCGAAAACCTCGTGCGCTCCGAAGTGTCGACGCTGGAGCGCTCCTATTCCGACAATGAACGACGCATCCGCTCGCTCATTGCCGAAATGGCCGATCAGCGCGAGGCGATCGTCGCCAATGGCGGACGCGTTCGCGCGGCGATCGCCGGCGCGCATCAGGGGATCGCCGCCGATCTCGACACGGTTTCCGACCGGCTTAACGACCGCCTCTCGAGCATCGGGCGCAAGGTCGTCTCTTCGATCGGCGCGACGTCGGAAGATATTGCCGCGACCCTGGACCGGGCCGGCGCCGAGGCGGTCGAGCGCATCGCCGGACAAAGCGAGCAGATGCGCGAGGCGCTGGCGGCGCTCGGCTCGGACGTGACGCAGCGTCTGGCCCAGACGAGCGAGGAGAACGCCAATGCGTTGATGGACCGCGTCGCCGAAATCGATCAGCGCGTCCGCTCGAGCGGCGAAGCGGTCGCCGCCGATCTGGGGACGCGCGGCGAGGACCTCATCAACCGCATGGACATGACGGGCGCTCGGATCAGCGAGCAGGCCAGCCAGCTCAACGAAAGATTCGCGGCGATCGCCGAGGAAAGCGCCAATGCATTGGCCGCGCGAGGCGAGGATCTGGTCCATCGCATTGATCAGTCGGGCGCGCGGATCGGCGAACAAGCCAGTCAGCTTAACGAAAGAATCGCGGCGATCGCCGGCGAAAGCGCCGACGCGCTGATCGAGCGCGTCGCCGAAGCCGACCAGCGCATCCTCCTCACCAGCGAGGCGCTCGCCGCCGATTTCGACGCGCGCACCGCCGACCTCGTCAACCGCCTCGATCAGACGGGCGCGCGGATCAACGAACAGGCCGGCCAGTTGAACGAAAGATTCGCGGCGATCGCCGGCGAAAGCGCCGACGCCCTCATCGACCGCGTCGCCCAGATCGACCAGCGCATCCGAATGAGCGGCGAGGCGCTCACCGCCGATTTTGGCGCGCGCGGCGAGGATCTCGTCAGCCGCATGGACCAGACGGGCGCGCGCATCCACGAACAGGCCAGCGAGCTGAACGAAAAATTCTCGGCGATCGCCAACGACGCGATCGCCGCGATCGTCATTCACAGCGGCGGCATCAACGACACGCTGGCGTCCGGGCTCAGCCATTTCGAGGAGACTTTCGCGGCGCGCGGCGGCGCGCTCATTTCGACGCTGACCGGCCAGACCGGACAACTCGGCGCCCAGCTCGACGCCTTCGAGCGCCTGGTCGGCCAAGGCGGCGAAAGCGTCGCCGAACGCATCGGCGCCCATGCCGAGCGGCTCAGCTCGCGCATCGACGAGCAGGTCGGCGCGATCGACGGCGTGATGGCGAACCGCCATGCGGAAATCCAAGGCCGCATGAACGAACATAACGAGCGTTTCGAACAGACATCGAGCGCGCGCCTGGCGGAATTCGCGACAATCTCGGCCGCTCACCATGCCCAGTTCGAGACGATCTCGACCGCCCACCAGGGCGCCGTCGACCTTGCCCTGACCGCTCATTCGCTGCGCCTCGAGCGTTCGATGAACGAAGGCTTGAACGGCTTTGAGGGGGCGATCGGCTGGCGCACCGACGCCATCGTCACGCGGATCGAAGAAAAATCGGCCGCGCTGGCCGCCCAGCTCGACGGCAAATTGTCGGCGATCGAGGAAACGATCGTCACGCGCGGCCCCGAGCTCGAGAATCGGTTGGCCAAGCGCAATACGGAAACCGCCGAACTGTTCGAGACCACGCTGAAGACGGTCGACGACCGCGCCGCCAACAAGATCCGCGATCTGGCGTCCTCGCTGGAGCAATTGCTCGATCGCATCGATACCGGCCTGGAAACGCGCGGACGCAGCATGAACGAGGCGCTGGCCCAACGCACGCTGGAAGTCGCCAAGACGATGAGCGAGGGCGGGCGCCAGATCACCAGCGGGCTCGACGCCAAATCGGCCGAAATCGACGAGACGCTGCGCGCCCGCGCGCTGTCGCTGACGCAGGCTCTGTCCAGCCTGGCCCGCGAAATCAACGGCACGCTCAGCGGCAATCTCGACGAGATGACGCGCGCGCTGACCGATGGCGTCGCGCAGCTGCGCGAGCGCGTCCTCGATCCCCTCGATATCATCACCACGACTTTCGACGAACGCGGTCAGGCCATTCGTCAGTCCATCGAGGGCAGCGGCGGTCAGATCAATCAGGCCATGTCGGGCCGCATCGACGAGATGCGCTCGCTTATCGACGGCAAGGGCGCGGAACTGGTCGCGCAATTGGGGACGCGCGGCGCCGAAATTTCCGACAAGATCGCCAATGTCGGCGAACGCGCCGCGCAGGCCTTCGACCAGCAGACGACGAGCCTCATGGGGTTGATGACGCGCCGCAGCGAGGACCTGCTGGGCGCGATCAACGCCGGCGCCGCCGGCTCGGTGCGCTCGTTGGGCGCGCTGACGAGCCAACTCAACGCGGAAGTGGAGACGACGACGGTCGCTTTGCGCGCCGCCGCGCAGGAAGCGGCCGCCAATTCGAGCGGCGCCATCGCGAGCCTGACCGAACGCCTGCGCCAGGAAGTCGAGCAATCGGGCGCCCTGCTACGCGAGACGCTCGAGCGCAGCGCCGGCGCTTCCGTCAACGCGCTGAGCGGAACGGGCGAAAAACTGCGCAACGAGTTGAGCCAGGTGCTCGACAGGCTCGGCGCCACCAGCACGACTTTGGAGCGCATCGTCGGTTCGGCGAGTTCCGATCTTGACGCCGTCCAGGGCGGGCTTGCCGAGCGGGTCGCCGAATTCCAGCGCTCGCTGGGCCTCATTTCCTCGCAGGTCTCGGGGCTCAATCGGGCTTCCTCGACGACGCAGGCCGAGGCGACCGCCTTGGTCGACCGCCTCGCCGAACATACCAATTCGCTGGCGGGCGTCGCTCACGATCTCGCCTCGACGCAAGAATCGATCGACGCGACGCTCGACCGGCGTCGCGAAAGCCTGCAGACGCTGATCGGCCAGATCGAGCGCAAGAGCGAGGATTTTGGCGCGCTGATGGGCTCGTTCGCCTCGACGGTCGAGGATTCCTTCAACAAGGCGCAGGCGCGCGCCAAGGAAATCAACGCCGCCCTGATGATGACGACCAATGGCGCGGCGGCCACCGTCAGCAGCCAGTTCGAACTGATCCGCGACAATGCGGGCAAGGAGCGCGAGCGCACCGCCGCCGCCCTGCAGGCGGCCTATGACCAGGCCAATGCGCAATTGGCGGGAATCATGGGCCAGACGACGGAGCGGTTCAATCAATCGGCCGGCGAAGTGCGCGCGATGGCTCTCGAAATCCAGCGCGAACTCGACGCCACCCGGCAGGAATTGCGGCGCGGCGTGCTGGAATTGCCGGCCGAGACGAGCGAGCAGGCCGGCGCGATGCGCCGCGTGATCAGCGATCAGATCAAGGCGCTGAACGAACTGGCCGGCATCGTGACGAATTCCGGCGCGGGCTTCGACGTCTCCGAGCCGGCGCCGCCGGCGCCGCCGCCTGACCCCAATCCGGGCCCGGGCGCAAGAACCATGCAAACGAGCGCGCCCGCGCGCATCGAGGCGCCTCGCTCGATCGACCCGCCCCGCGTCATCGAATTGCCCGCGCCCACGCAGATTCTGCGCCCGATCTCGCAGTTGCGTCCGGTCGAGGCGCCGCGCGCGGGCAGGAGCCCGCCGGCGCCTCAAGCCGAGCGGGCGCAAACGGGCTGGCTGTCGGATCTGTTGTCGCGCGCCTCGCAGGACGAGCCGCCCGCGCCTGTCGCGCCGGGCGCCAATCGGCCGGCCGCCGACGCGCTCGATGCGATCGCCGCCGGCATCGCCAATCTGATCGACGCCGATGCGGCGGCGGAAATGTGGGATCGCTGGCGGCGCGGCGACAATAGCGCGTTCTCGCGCCGCCTCTATACCGCGCAAGGCCAGCAGGCGTTCGACGAAATCCGCCGCCGCTGCCGCGCGGACGCGCAGTTCCGCGACACGGTCGAGCGCTATACGCAGGAATTTGAACGCCTGCTCGCCAAGGTCGGCCAGAACGACCGCGACGGCGCGCAGGCGCGCGCCTACCTGCTGTCCGACACCGGCAAAGTCTACACGATGCTGGCCCATGCCTCGGGGCGCATGGGATAGAGCAGAATGATTTATGATTGAATCCGTCGGCGGCCTAGCCGCTTCGATCTAAAATCATCACGCGTTAGATTTGCGCGCTCGCGAAGGCGACGATCTGTTTCATGACGGTCGATAGCGCGGCGTTCAGCGCGGCGGTCGCTTCGGCGCCGCCCGTGCCGGCGGCGGGGACCTGCGTCTTGAATATTTGCGCGCCGACGACCCGCCCGCTGCCGGCCGCCACGATCTTGACCGCGATGTCGACATTGGCCTGCAGCGCCTTGGCGTCCAGTTCGAAGGCTCTGATATCGAGCTCAAGGCTATAGTCGGCGATAACGCCGGCGCCCGCGCGGCCGACCGACCGGATGAGATGGGCGTTCTCGAAAGTCTGCAGCAGGCGCGTCTGCACGAGCGCGGGCAACTGGTCCGACCATTGCGCGCCGGCAAGATAGGCGACCGTGTCGGGGGCGGTGCGCACGAGGATGCGCTGGCTGTCGAGATCGAGCGAGGCGGTGGGCAAGCGTATCGAGATCTGCGCGCGCATCGTCCGGGCCGCCGGAGCCGTGGCGGCGGACAGGTCGAAGGTTTCGGGCGACGAACCGCCGCACGCGGCGAGCATAAGGGCGGCCGCCAAAGCGAGGCCGCTTCTCGACGCGCGCGCCTTTTGGGACATCGTCATCATGGTCCGCCGTGAAATTCCGGCAGAGCCGGCTTGGAGCCAAAAATCAACTGATTGGGACTGCGCTCGAACGAGCGGATCGCGTGGTCGAGATCGCCGAGCGTGCGCCGAGCGTCGATGGCGAGCGCCTCATATTCGCGCAGGCCCGAGCCGGAAAAGCGCGAGAGGCCCACGGCTATGTCCTTCGTCCGCTGGTTGAGATCGTCGGCGAACTGGCGCACCGAACGGGCCGCGTCGCCGACTTCCGCCAGAGCCCCTTTCGTGTCGGGCGAGCCGACAAATTTCTGCACGCTGTCGATCAAGCCATCGAGCTTGGCGGCGGAATCGTTGAGCTTGGCGGAAATTTCCGACGCGTTCTTCAGCGTGCGATCGATATTGCCCTGGTTGTCGCCGAGCGATTGCGCAAATTTGGAGACATTGTCGACGACGCCGGCGATCTTCTTGTCGTCGACCGCCTTGGCCAGATTGCTGAAATCGGTCAAAGCCGTATCGAGCTTGCCGGCGGTTCCCTGGAGGTCTCTGGTCAAAGTGGCGGTGTTCGAGAGCACGCCGTCGATATTGCCCTGGTTGCGAGCGAGCGTCTCTGCGAACGTATCGACGTTCCCGACGATGTCGTGAATCTTGTCGCCTTCCACCGAAGCGACCAGCGTGTCGACCTTGTCGACGACGTCGGCGATCTTCTTGGTGTCGATCGCCTTGGCCAGGTTGCGGATATCGCCGAGCGCGCCGTCCAACTGGCCGGCCGTGTCGTTGAGTTTCTTGGCCAGAGAAGCCGAATCGGCAAGCAGGCTGTCGACATTCGCCTTATTATTGGCCAGCGCTTCGGAGAAAGCCTCGACATTGTTGACGACGCCGCGCACCTTGTCGGCGTCCACCGCCTTGACCAATTTGTCGACGTCCTCCGACAGGCCCTCCAGCTTGTTGGCGAGGGGGCCGATCTTCTGGCCAAGGTCGGCGATGCCGGTCAGGGCCGAATTCACGCCCGACGAATTATCGGCCAGCGCTTTGGAAAACTTATCGACATTGGCAAGCGTGTCGGTGATCGCCGAGCTGTTGTCGCCCAGCAGCTTGTCCGCCTTCTCCAGCACGCCGTCGGCCTTGGCCGACAGGCGCTGGACGTTTTCGAGCAGGTTCTGGAAGTCCGAGCGGTCGGCGTTGATGATCGGCGGACCGCCGTCGGGTCCGGGCTCCAGCGCGGGCGCGGTCTCCGCCCCGCCCGTCAGCGCGACCGTCGCGACCCCCGTCAGGCCCTGCGATTCGAGACGCGCCTTGGTGTCCGTCTTGATGGGCGTGCGTCCGGCGACATCGATCAGCGCAACGACGCGGCTGGGATCGTCGGGGAGAAAATCGATCGTCGTCACCGCGCCAACGTTCAGGCCGTTGAAGGTCACCGTGCTGCCGCGCGTGAGGCCGGAAACCGAACCTGTGAAGATGACTCGATAGGTCTTGTGCTCGGCCGTCTTGGAGGCGCCCGAGAGCCAGAGCACGAACAGGAAGCCGCCCGCGATCACCGCCAGGGTGAAAGCGCCGATCAGCACGTAATTGGCCTTCGTCTCCATGCCGTCCTTAGTCCGTGACAAGCGTTCGGTCTAACCCAACCGTCGGCGCATCCCTATCGATCCAACCTCACCCGGCCGCCCGCCGTTTCATGGCGGTGCCGCCGGCGCGTTGGGGCCGAGTCGACTTAATTTTCGCCCCTCCCCCCTCTTTCCATGAAAATAGGCTTTTAGCCAAGGATCATCTGAATGCAGCAGGTCGGCGATCGGGCCGACCGCGATGACCCGCCCCTGGCCAAGCGCGGCGACGCGGTCGCAGATCGCATAAAGGCTGTCGAGGTCATGCGTCACCATGAACACGGTGAGATCCAGGGTCTTTTGCAGGGTCCCGATGAGGTCGTCGAACTCGCCCGCCCCGATCGGGTCGAGGCCGGAGGTCGGCTCGTCGAGAAACAGAATGTCGGGATCGAGCGCCAGGGCTCTGGCAAGCGCGGCGCGCTTGATCATGCCGCCCGACAATTCGGCCGGGTATTTTTCCGCCGCATCGGGCGGCAGGCCGACCAGCGAGATTTTCAGCATCGCCAGTTCGTCGCGCAGGCGGCGCGATATGCCCAGGTGCTCGCGCATCGGCGCTTGCACGTTCTGGCGGACGGTGAGGTTGGAAAACAGCGCGCCCTGCTGGAACAGCACGCCCCAGCGCTGCTCGATATGGTCGCGCTCGGCGTGGGTGAGCGTGTCAAGATCCTGCCCATAGACCTCGATCGTGCCGCTGCGCTTGGGGATAAGGCCAAGGATGGTGCGGGTGAGAACCGACTTGCCGGCGCCCGAGGCGCCCACGAAACCCAGCACTTCGCCGCGATAAAGATCGAGATCGAGGCCGTTCATCACCAATTTATCGCCAAAGCCGACTTTGAGGCCGCGCACGCGAAGCACCGCCTCGCGCGGTTCCGCGGCGGCCGCCCCGTTGGCATGTGCCTGCGCGTTCGTCTTGGCGTCTTCGCGGTCCAGATGAATGCCCCTAGTTTCGAATGGCCGCGAAGAACATCGCGAACATGCCATCGACGACGATGACCATGAAGATGGATTTGACCACGGAATTGGTCACATGGCTTCCCAGAGATTCGGCAGAGCCCTGCACGGCAAAGCCCTCGACCGAAGCGATGAGCCCGATTACCAGCGCCATGAACGGCGCCTTGGCGATGCCGATCATGAAGATGCTGAAGTCGATCGCCGCCTGCAATCGCTCGAAATAGACCTCCGGGTTGATGCCGCCATAGACCCAGGCGACGCAAAGGCCGCCGAACAAGGCCGCCAGATCAGCCAGAAAGGTGAGGATGGGCAAAGCAACGAGCAGCGCGAACAGCCGCGGCACGATCAGCACTTCGATGGGGTCCAGCGCCATCACTTTGAGCGCGTCGATCTCCTCGCGCATTTTCATCGAGCCGATCTCGGCGGTGATCGCCGATCCCGACCGACCGGCGATCATGATCGAGGTCAGCAACACGCCCAATTCGCGCAGCACGAGAATGCCGATCAGATTGACCGCGAAGGGTGTCGCGCCGAAGCGCTGCAATTGAAATATGCCCTGCTGCGCGACGATGGCGCCGACCAGGAAATTGATCAGCACGATGATCGGAACGCTGCGAAATCCGAACGCTTCGAAATGAAAGAGGGTCGAGGTCACGCGCCAGCGCGCGGGATGGACCGCCAGCCACGCGGCCATGGTGACGACCCTGCCGAGGAAGCCGACGCCGTCGATGAGATCGCGCCCGGCGCCGTAGACGCTCTCGCCGATATCGCTGAGGAGCGCGATCAGCGGCGCGACATGGACGCGTTTGGTCGTCTCGAAGACGCGATAATGGGCTTCTTCTAGGAGAAGCTTGTGCTCGGGCTGCATTCGCGAATAGTCGGCCTCGATCCCCTCGGCCGACAATTGCGCCTTGGAGCGGTCGATCAGCCACGCGCCGGCCATGTCGAGATGCTCGACCCCGCCAAGGTCGATCGTCGCATGTTTTGCGCCGCTCGCCGCCCGCACAAGTTCGTCCGCCTGCGTCTCGGCCTGTTGTCCGGCAAGCACCGACCAATCGCCCGCCAGCAGGAGACGCACGCCGTCGCCGGTCTTTTCACTCGTGGTGGAAGGCGCAGAGGGCATAAGAGGCTCGAAGCTTTCCGCAGGAGATGGCTCTTATCGCGGCGCCGCGCGGCTGTCGAGGTTAACAACGCGCGCACAAACTTGATGCTTTCTTAGCAGCCGCTTCGGGGCGGCCTCCCGCGGCGGGAATTTCGGGGCGCAGCGGGGACGAAACCGGCACGAATCGGCGCCTGAGCGAATCGGCGGAGATCGCCGCGAAAAAGCCAGCGAGATCGGCGCGGCGGCGAGCCGGATGTATCGGCATGGTTGACGCCGCGTTGCCGGTTGCGCCTCGCTTAAGTCTCGCGCCGGGAACGATTGCCCACAAGCAGCACGAAACCGGCACGAATCGGCGCTGTGGCGATTCGCCGGGGTTTGTGGGCGAAGAGCAAGGGGTTTGGCGCGCGCCGAAGGCGCCGACCGGCGCTATGGTTAGCGATGCGTTGATGTTGCGAGAAGACGCGGGCGGGCAATGACCTTGCACAGGCGCCAAACGACGGTTTTGACGCCGAAAGGCGCGCAATGGGCGCGCCGGCAGCGGGTTGGGTCCTTGATATTCGATGGCGCCGGGAACCAGCTTCTTCAATCAATATGATAATATCAATTGCCTATGGTTCTATCCGGAAAAGTTGATCATCACGGGCCCGCGCTGTCGGTCGATGATTTGTCGCTGCCGCCTTGGCGGCGCGGCAGGTTCGCGCTGCGCGGCATGTCGCCGGCGTCGGCGACCGGCAACGTTTCGGAGAAGATGACCTTATTTCTCCTCGTCCGACCGTCGCTCCTCCCGGGAAAATTGCTGCGTCAAGGCAATCTCGTCCTTCAGGGAAACGGCGGCGGGCACGGCGCTGGCTTTTGGGTCGAGGCAGAACAAATCCCAGACCTCGCCATTGTATCCTTTCTGCCTCACCTGCCAGCGATCGCGCTGGTCCTTGGCAATGGGGAAAAGCGCGCAGACGGCCGGTTTGTAGCGATTCTTGTCTCCCTCTTCGGCGCCGACCTTGTGCAGCACGCACCCTTCGTTGAAGAAGATGCACCAGCCGCCGGCGACGCGCAGGGTCGGCTGGCCCGCTTTGCGCCGTCGGCTGAGGTAACCTTGCTTGTCGACGACGGCGCGCGCTTGCGGACGCAGCGCCGAGACGAATTTGCCGAGATTCGCATCGATGCGTTCGGCTTCATCGCGATAGACCGGCGGCCGGCCGTTGCGACAGCAAAGGCCGTCGCAGCCGCGGCCGAAGACGCATTCGAACGTCGCCTGCGCGACGTTGACGATCTCGAACTCCAAATCGGATTTTGACGCCAAATCTTGTCTCTCCTAGCCGTCGCCCGCGCTAAGGACCTTGCAACAGACCAGACAATCATCGCCGGGCCTGTAAAATTCCGGAATGCGTCCGACTTCGACAAAGCCGGCCTCGCGATAGAATCGCCGCGCGCGCTCGTAGTCCGGTCGTCCGCTGGTCTCCAGGATCAGACGATCTCCGCCAAGCTTGCGCACGCGATCCTCGACGCGCTCTTGCAGCATCCGGCCAAGGCCGAGACCCTGCGCCTGCGGGTGGATGCAAATCCAGTAGAGATACCACGAGCTCACGGTCAGATGGGCGCGGCCGAAGCAGGCATAGCCGCGCAAATCGCCATCCGTTTCGACGGCCAGGAGAGAATAATCGCCGGCCAGCCCGGCCTCCACCATATCGAGCGCCACGCGCACTTCCTCGTCCGTGAAGGCGCCGCAGTGGATCAGCGCCTCGCGAACCAAGGCGCGATCGTCGGGCGCCAAATCTCTGACCCTCACGCCCATTCGACCTGCTGGCGCACAAAACGCTCCCAAGTCCAACCCGCTTCCTGGGCGGCACGGCATATTCCGACGCCGGGACCGAGTTCCGGATTAGGATTGACGTCGAGCACGAACGGCTTTTCGGCCGCATCGAGCCGGATATCGACGCGGATATATCCGCGCGCGCCGACCGCCGTCCAGGCGCCGCGCGCCGCCCTGAAGATCGCCTCGCGCAATGGCGGGTCGATGGCGCTGGTGTAGGAAATCGGAGAATTGGCGAAATCCTCGCTGTCCGGCCGCCATTTCGCCGAGTAGGTGTTCAGCCGCAGGCCGTTCAGGAACAGCGTCTCTCCGATCGAGAAATGTTGAGGGGCGTCGGCGCCCCACAGGGCCACGGCGAACTCTCGTCCGGGCAAGAACTCTTCCACCAGCGCGGGGCCCGCGAGACGCGCTTTGACTCGCTCCAAAGCGCCCGCGTCCTCGCAGATGGAGGCGGCGTGGATGCCCGCCGAGCCGTCCTCGTCCGCCGGCTTGACGATGCAGGGAAATACATTCTCGCGCGGCGACGGCACGCCGACCGCCGCCATTACGGCCTTCGCGCGATCCTTGCGTCGGCAGAGCGCGAGCGTCTCGCTGCCCGAACCGGTGAAGCGCACGCCAAGCCATTCCAAGAGCGCGGCGACATGCGCTTCAAGGGCGGGCCGGCCCAATGGCGCTTCGCAGGCGTTGAAAACGACGTCCGGCCGATGGGCCGTGAGCAGCGCCAGGATTTCGGAGATTTCGCCACGCACGCCCGCCGCCACCGCGCCGGGCAGAACCGCGGCGATGCTGTGAGCGGCCGCGCTCAGATCGAATTCGTCAAGCGTCCGACCGGCGGCCTCGCGCGGCGGCAAAGTATGAAGCACCAATACTTTCATATCAGGCGGTTCCCGGCCCGCATGGCTTTGGTTCGCGTGTCTCGCTCCATCGCATGGACCTTTGCCGGCCGATTCAATTACAGGAAAGCGGAGCCCGCCGCGAATTCCAGAGCTGCGCGGCCGGCCCGGTCTTGATGCTGGAATGGTCCGTTGCGCATATCCGGCAAACGCCATCGATCGCGGGTTCGGCCACCTCGCCCTCGGAATAGGTGAATTGTTTGCCCTGATAGTTTCTCAGCACGACGCTGCCGTTGCCGCGCGACACTTTGTAATCGGGCAGAAGAGGGATTTTCCCGCCGCCTCCTGGGGCATCGACGATGAAGGTGGGGATGGCCAAGCCTGACGTATGTCCCCACAGCGATTCCATAATGGCCAGTCCGGTGTCGACCGGCGTGCGAAAATGTCCAAGCCCTTCCGCCAAATCGCAATTGTATAAATAATAGGGGCGGCAGCGCAGTTTGACGAGTTCGTGGAACAGCTTACGCATGACGATTGGACAATCGTTGACTCCCTTCAGCAGGACCGTTTGATTGCCGGTGGGTATGCCGGCGTCGACGAGGCGCTCCATGGCCTCGCGGGTGACGCGGGGCATCAGTTCGAACGGATGATTGAAATGGGTGTTGAGCCAAAGCGGATGGTGGCGTCGCAGCATGGCGACGAGCGCCGGCGTGATCCGCTGCGGCATTACGACGGGCATGCGCGTTCCGATGCGGATGATCTCGACATGATCGATCCGCCGCAGCTTGGCCAGAATATCCTCGAGTCGATCATCGCTCAGGCCGAGCGGCTCGCCCCCTGAGATGAGCACGTCGCGGATCGAGGATGTCGCCCTGATATAGTCGATCGCGGCGTCGATCCGCTCGCGATGGCTGCCGGCGCGGTCGCCAACGATTCTTCGCCGCGTGCAATAACGGCAATATAGCGCGCATTCATGGGTGACCAGCAGCAGCACGCGGTCGGGATAGCGGTGGGTCAATCCGGGCGCGGGCGAGTCGGCGTCTTCGTTGAGCGGGTCCGCCATTTCATGATCCAGTCGAATCAATTCCTCGATTTGAGGAATGGCTTGCAGGCGGATCGGGCAGAACGGATCGTCGGGATCGATCAAGGTGGCGTAGTGGGGGGTGACGCCGAGCCGAAAGAACTCTTTCGACCGCTCGGCGGCGTCCTGCTCGCCGCGGGTCAAGGCAAAGCCGGCGTTCAGCTGGACGGAAGTCGATATCCGGTTCCTAAACTGCCATTTCCAATCGTTCCATTGATCGTCGCTGGCCCCGGCCCACATCGGAAACTCGACACGAAGCCTCGGCTCGGACAACATTCTGGCTCTCCTTCGTGCGGCCAACAGTCCTGCGATTGATCTCACGAACGCGTAAGGCCCGCCAAATCGGCGGCGTTTTCCAAGGATGTGTCGCCGTGAAGATCGCCGTCCTGCATAATCCCCGTCCCGCCGACAAGGACATCGCGCTCCCCGACGACGCGTTCGAGGAATATGACAGCAACGAGACGATCGAGGCAATTTGCGACGCGCTGGCGGCCCTGGGAAAGCCGGAGCCGGTCGTTGCGGATCGGCGACTTCCCTGGCGCCTGGCGGAAGGCGGCTTCGATTTTGCCTTCAACATTGCGGAGGGCGAGGGCCGGCGCTGCCGCGAGGCGGTCGCGGCGTCGGTTTGCGAGCTCCTCGGCCTGCCCTTTACCGGCTCGGACGCGCTGACTTTGGCGGCTGCCCAAGACAAGGCGATCGCCCGCCGCATCCTGTCCCCCGATATCCCGGTCGCGCGCGCGATATTGGTCGAAGGCGATCCGGACGAAAGCCTGTTGGCCGGATTGACCTATCCCGTGATCGCCAAACCGAACGACGAAGGATCGAGCAAAGGGATCGGGCGCGGTTCGGTGTGCCCGTCGATGGCCGCGGCGGCCGAGCGGTGCCGCTGGCTCCGGTCGCGTTACGGATGCCCGACGCTGGTGGAAGAGTTCCTGCCCGGCGTGGAAGTCACCGTCGGCGTTCGTGGGAACGGCGCCGCGCGGCATATCCTGGGACTCATGGAGATTGCGGCGTCCGAGCCCGGTGAATTGTTTGTCTACGGCGTCGAAGCCAAACGCGATTGGCGCCGACGCGTCCGCTACCATGTGCCGCCGCGCCTGCCCGCCGCAGTCCTTGACGCGATCGCCGACTATGCGCTGGAAGCCTATTGTCTGCTCGGTTGCCGCGACATCGCAAGGATTGATTTTCGCCTTGACGCGGCCGGACGGCCGGTCTTTTTGGAGTGCAACCCACTGCCTGGACTGAACCCCCGGGACAGCGATATAATCATAATGTCGCGGGACGCCTGTCGTTACGAGGATCTGGTTCGAGGTATTCTGCTGGATGCGGGACAACGCGTCGGGCTGTTCATAGGATAAAGATGACGGCGACTTGTTTCAAGGCAAGAGGATGCGGGCAACGCGGCTGGCAATTGCAATCGTAATTTGATGGCGCCGGTCGATGATTTGCGAAAGCGAGAGAGCCATGGTTGTGGACCTGCGCAATAGGCCGGCCTTGAGCGCCCTGCTCAATAATATGAAGCGAATGATCCCCGTAGCGGTGGAGCGCATTGACGATCGCGGCGAATGGATCTTGCTGAGCTCCCCTTCCTTCTCGAACGAAATGCTATTCACGAGGTTGAAGAATTTTTGGCTTTTGTCCATGACGCCCCCGGATCAGGCAAGCTTCGCGCTCATATTTTGTCGATTTGGCCTGAATCCCGGCGTCTGGCTCCATCATCTCGCCACGCCTCAATTGCGCGAGGATTATCTGCCGGGCTGCCACGATATTACGTCCTGGACCTGAGCGGGATTTGGTTACGACTCTATCCTGTCTCGCCCCGCCCGCCGCCTCACCCATACAACCGCCGCCAGCCCAACGCCGCCCGCGGCGAGCCCGGCCATGGCGAGATAGGCGATCTCGCCAAAGCCGGCATAGAGCGGCCCGCTCAGCGCCACGACGACCGCGCTGAGGCCGGCAATGGCGGCGGTGAGCCAGCCTTGCGCGCGCGCCCGCATCGCATGGGGTGTGAGGTCGAAAAGCAGGAACATCGAGCCCATATGGGTCGCCGCGAAACTGAAGCCGTGCCCGGCCTGCGCCAAAGCCAGCAGGGGCGCGCCGGGATCGCCCGCCATCAACAGCCAGCGCAGCACCGCTGTGACGCCGCCGAGCGCCAGCAGGCCGGCGGCCCGATCGGGGCCGGCGACCCAGCGTCCGGCGAGCGCGAAAAAGGCCGTTTCGCAGACGACGCCGAGCGCCCAGGCGCCGCCGATAAAGGCGCTGGAATAATTCTCGCGCGCCCAATGCAGCGAGCCGAATGTGTTGAGCAAGGCGTGGCTTGCCTGGATCAGCGCCGCCGCGCCGATGACGAGGATCAGCATGCCGAGGCCGCGGGGATTGGATCGCCCCGCTTCATGGGGCGCCGGCGCATTGGCGAGAGCGCGCAGCGGCGCGGCGTGGAACGCGGCGCCGACCGACAACAGCGCCGTGCCGGCCAGCCCGAACGGAATGGCCGCTACAGAAGTCGCGCTCAGGAAGAGGCCGGCGGCGATATTGCCGAGGATGAAGGCGGCCGAGCCCCATTTGCGGATCGGCCCATATTCGAGGCGCGGCCGCGGGGCCGCGCCCGCTTGCAAAACAGGGCGCCATCGGTCCTGCGCGCGCAGCACCGCGAAAGTCAGCGTATCGGCGAGCGGCATCGCTACGCCCTGCGCGCAGGAAAACAGCGTGACGGCGATGAAGATCGGCGCAAATCCCGAAAGGAAGATCAGCGCGCCGCAAAGGCCCGTCATCAGGATCAGCGATCCCGCGAGAACGCCGACAAAATCGCCGCGCTTGTCGGCCCATTGCGCGAATAGAGGCGTCGTGACGATGCGCAGGAATTGCGGCGCCGCCAGCACGAAAGCGATGTCGCGGTCGCTGAGGCCCCGCGCGCCGAGCCAGACCGGCAGAAACGGAATCTGCACGCCCATCGTCAGAAAAATGGCGGCGTAAAGAAGCGAGAGCCGGAACGCGATATCGCGGCCGGACAGCGGCGAAGATAGGCTCAATCCATCACCGCGGCTCTCAGGATGCACACCATCGTCGCATGGGCGGGCTTGGCGGCGGCGTTGCGAATGCGATGGGGCAGATCGCAGCGATAGCGCAAGGTCTCGCCGGTTCGCGCCGTTTGCGTGACGCCGCCGACTTCGATCTCGAGATCGCCCTCGAGCACGGAGAGGCATTCGATCGAGCCGCGCTGATGGGCTTCCGATTCCAAGAGGCCGCCCGGCTCGGCGGCAAAGTCATACCATTGCAGCCAGTCGACCGTCTTGATCCAGCCGATCACCGCCAGCCGGCAAAGGCCGTCGTCGGACATCAGAATGGGCGTGTCGCCGCGACTGGAGCGTTCGATGAACGGCCCCTCCTCCGCGCCCTGCAGGACGGATTCGATCGATACATCGAGCGCATGGGCGAGCCGCCAGATGGTGGTCAGCGTCGGGTTGGTTTCATTGCGCTCGATCTGCGAGATGATCGATTTGGCGACGCCCGATTGGGTGGAAAGCTCGGACAGCGACAGCGCATAGCTCTTGCGCAGCCGCTGCACGGTGCGCCCGAGCTGGCCCGATAGCACCGCCGCGCCGGCCTCTAGCACTTTGGCCTTGTCCTTGCCTTCAACGCCCATATCGCCGTCTCGCACCCGATATCGTTTGGCATAATAGACGGATTCGGGCGATTTATCGAACGATATGGCGCTTGTTCACGACGTATTGCGATTTTCTACGCCCCCTCATGTCTGCATGGGCCTCCCAGAAAGAAATATGCTATAGGGCGTAGCGCCATGCCTCAGTGGTTGTCAGTGTTGCTCGGGATAGCGACGGGACTTGCCGTCATCGCGGGAGCAATATTTTTCGCCTTCCGGCCCTACCTCCAGGCCAGACCTCCCAAATCGCGAATGCCCGAGCCTTCCGAGCCGAGCCAAGATTGGGGCAGTTCAAATGGTTGGAGCGGATGGAACGGCCCAGGCGGCGAAGGCGGCGCCCTATAGATTTTACATGGACCCGCTCCCGACGCCTTGCCCGGCCGAAAGCGGTTCTTCCAACGCCAGCGACGCCGCCGCGCGCGGCGGGCGCCGACGGATCAATCGCAGACGATGCTCGCGCCACAGCACAAAGACGCCGCAGGCCACCACGATCGCCGCCCCGGCCAGGATTCGGGGCGAAGGCGTCTCGCCGAACAAAGCCAGCCCCAACGCCAGCGCCCATAACATCGAAGTGTAGTCGAAGGCGGCGATGATGGAGGCGTCGGCATAGCGATAGCTATGCGTCATCATTATCTGCCCGGCCCCGCCCAGCAGGCCGATCGCAGCGAGCAGGCCGAGATCGAGCCACGAGGGCGCGACGAAGCGTTGCCCGATCGCGAAGGCGGCGAACGGCGCATCGGCTGGCCATAAAGCGGCGACGCATAGCACCAGCGCGCTGATGAGGCCGGTCAGCGAGGAGAAATAGAACACGATCGCTCCCGTCGCCTCCGATTGTGTGAGGCGGCGGGTCTGGATCATCGCGCCGGCCGAGGCGACGGCGACGGCCAGCGCCACCAGCGCCCCGATCGTCGTATAGGATGGCGCGCCGGCGGCGCCGAAGCCGCCGCCCAATTGCTCGGACAGCATCACAAGGACGCCGACAAAGCCGAAGCCGACCGCGCCCCAGCGATAGGCGCGCACCGTTTCATGCAGAATGAGGGCAGCCAGGACGACGACGACGAGCGGCGTCGCAAAAGTGAAGGCGGTCGCCGCCGCCAGCGGCAGCAGGGACAAAGCGACGAAATTGGCGAACATGCCGCCTGTGCCGATCAAAGACCGCCCGATATGGCCGAGCGGACGGTGCGTATGGAGCGCCGCGGGAAACTCGCCGCGCGAGGCGAGCCAGGCGGCCAGCACCGCCAAGGCGAACAGCGAACGAAACAGCACGACTTCGCCGACGGGATAACGGGCCGCGGCGACCTTGATGGCCGCCGACATCAGCGCGAAGACGAAGGTCGCGGCGATTTTAAGGGCGATTCCTCTCAGCATCGCGTGGGGTCAGAACGCGCCGGGAAAGGCGCCCCCGTCGATGAGGATATTCTGCCCGGTGATGTAGCCGGCCTGGGCGCTCGCCAGATAGGCGCATAATTGGCCAAGCTCGTCCGCCTGTCCAAATCGTCCCGCCGGGATCGAGGCCTCGCGTTCGGCGCGCAATTGCGCTTCGTCGAGCCCTTGGGATGCGGCGCGTTTGGCCATGCCGACGCGGATGCGGTCGGTGTCGAAGGCGCCGGGCTGGATCGAATTGATCGTCACATTGTCGCACGCCAAGGCGCGTGCGCTCGCCGCCAGAAAGGCCGTGAGGCCCGCTCGCGCGCCCGACGAGACGTCGAGGCCGGCGATCGGCGCGCGCACGGAAGAAGAGGTGATGTTGATGATGCGGCCGAACCGGCGCTGCGCCATGCCGGCGACAACCGCCTGCGTCAGCGCGATCGGCGTCAGCATATTGGCTTCCAGCCCGCGAATGAGATCGTCATGCGTGATCTCGCCGAACGGTTGCGGCGGCGGCCCGCCATTGTTGTTGACGACGATGTCGGGCGCCGGACAGGCGGCAAGCAAGGTTGCACGCACCTTGGGATCGCCGACATCGCCGGCGATCGCGATGACGCTGGCGCCGATGGCGCGGATTTCCTGCGCCGTCACCTCCAGCCGCGCCGCGTCGCGCCCGTTCACGACAATCTGGCAGCCGGCCCGCGCCAAAGCGAGCGCGCAAGCCTTGCCAAGCCCCTTGCTGGACGCGCAAATGATCGCCTTACGCCCAGCGATGCCCAAATCCATACGAAGACCCCACGATATGCGTCCAACAGAGAGGGAGGCATTGTGGAGCCTCGTCTTGCGCGCGGCAAGCGTCGATTGGCGACGGTTCTTCTTCGCTTCGCCACGGCGCCTTCGACGTGACCGCGCCTTGTCGCGGCCCCTGTTGCCCAACGGCGACACTAGACCGCATCCTTGCCTTCTGGCACGCTGGTTACTAGGCGGGGGCCTGCGAGGAACGATATTGTCCGTGAGCAACCCCGATCGCCTGGACGAGCCCCCGCCCCTCTGTCATCGCAACGACATCAGAATCTGGGCAAAGGAGGCTTGGGGCGATTCACTCGCGCGAGATTCTGAGGCGCCATTGGCCAAGCAGCAGGACGGCATCACTCGCTATCGCACGATTTTCATGTCGGATCTACATCTGGGCACGCGCGGCTGCCAGGCCGAGCTGATGCTGGATTTCCTGCGCCACAACGACGCCGATACGATTTTTCTGGTCGGCGACATCATCGACGGCTGGCGCCTCAGGTCGGGCTGGTACTGGCCTCAAGCCCATAACGACATCATTCAAAAGCTGTTGCGCAAGGTGCGGCGCGGCGCACGCATGATTTTCGTGCCGGGCAATCACGATGAATTCGCGCGCCAGTTTCTCGGGCTGACGTTCGGCGGCATCGAGATCGTGCGCAACACGATGCACATGACCGCCGATGGGCGCCGCTTCCTCGTCACGCATGGCGACGAGTTCGACGTCGTCGTGCGCCACGCCAAATGGCTCGCCTTTTTCGGCGACTGGGCCTATGAGGCGGCGTTGTTTATCAACACGCATTTCAATCGGGTGCGCCGCCTGCTCGGCTTCCCCTACTGGTCTTTTTCGGCCTGGGCCAAGCTCAAGGTCAAGAACGCCGTCAATTTCATCGGCAGTTTCGAGCGCGAATTGGCGGGCGAAGCGCGCAAGCGCGGCGCCGACGGCGTCGTGTGCGGCCACATCCATCACGCCGCGATCCGCGACATCGACGGAGTTACTTATGTGAATACCGGGGATTTCGTGGAATCCTGTTCGCTGGTGGTTGAACATTTCGACGGGAAGATGGAGATTGTCTATTGGGCGGCGCTCGCGCCCAAATCCAAGCTTGCGCCGCAAGACGACGAGGCGGAGGCGGAAGCCGAGGCGAAGGCCGCCTGATGCGAATTCTTATTGCGACGGATGCCTGGCGCCCCCAGATCAACGGCGTCGTGCATTCGCTCGAACAAATGTCGATCGCCGCGCGTCAACAGGGCGTCGAGATCGACTTTCTGACGCCGCAAGGCTTCCGCACCATTCCGATGCCGACCTATCCCGACATCAAGCTGGCGCTCGCCTGGTGGGGCGTCGTCGCCAAGCGCATCGCGGCGGCCGGGGCCGATCATATCCACATCGCGACCGAAGGGCCGATCGGCCTGGCCGCGCGTCGATATTGCCAGGTCCACCGCCGCGTCTTCACCACCAGCTATCACACCCGCTTTCCCGAATATATCGCGGCGCGCTTGCCGATCCCCGAGAGCTGGACCTATGCCGTGCTGCGCCGCTTTCATGCGCCCGCCGCCGTCGTGATGGTGCCGACTCCCTCGATTCGCGACGAACTGACCCAGCGCGGCTTTGCGCGCGTCAAAGTCTGGTCGCGCGGCGTAGATCACCTCGCCTTCCGGCCCCGCGCGGCGAGCGTTCTCGATCTGCCGCGCCCAATCTTTCTTTATGTCGGGCGCGTCGCGGTGGAGAAAAATCTCGGCGCGCTGCTGAGCCTCGACCTGCCGGGATCGACGGTGATCGTCGGCGACGGGCCCGCGCGCGCCTCGCTCGAGCGCAAATATCCGCACGCCCATTTCCTGGGGAGCCGCTCGGGCGAGGCGCTCGCCAAAGTATACGCCAGCGGCGATGTTTTCGTCTTTCCCAGCCGCACCGACACTTTCGGCATCGTGCTGATCGAGGCCCTGGCGAGCGGGCTGCCGGTCGCCGCCTATCCGGTCGCCGGCCCGCTCGACGTGATCGGAAACAGCGGCGCGGGCGTGTTGAGCGAAGATCTCGGCGCCGCCTGTTTGGCCGCGCTCAAAATCCCGCGCGCGGCGGCGCGCGAACATTCGCTGCAATTTACCTGGAGCGAAAGCGCGCGCCAGTTTCTCGACAATATCGAGGGAAGCCGGGGGCAGCCGCAAGCCGCGCCGGCCAAAGAGCTTGAGCTTTTGAGCTAGCGAGCTCGGCGCCTTGACTTCCAGCCTCGCGCCGCCCCTTATCCCAAGGCGAATGCAAAGCATTCGTCCGCAGTCATGCTGCGCATGGCGCCGTCTCCCGCTTCGCGAGAGAACGGGCGCGCGTTCCCATCTCTCGCGAAGCGGGTGCGAACGAATGCTTCGCATTCGTCTTGGGAAGGTGGCCCGACGAAGTCGGGGCGGATGAGGGGGCGGCGCCGAACTCCCAAATCAAGCCGCCTGACAAGGAGTTGAGCCTGCGATGAAAAATCTGCTGCAAGCGGGCAAGCTGCTGCTGCTCGACATGGCGTCGACGTTCTTTTTCCTCGTCCTTTATCTGGCTACCAAGAACATCCCTTTGTCGGTGGCTCTCGGCATTGCGCTGGGCGTCGCGCAGATCGGTTGGGAGTTCGCGCGCAAGAAACCGATCGACACGATGCAATGGATGAGCCTTTTCCTTATCGTCGGCTCGGGCGCGGCCACTCTGCTGACCAACGATCCGCGCTTTGTGATGGTCAAGCCGAGCCTCATTTACATCGTCGTCGGCGTGGTGATGCTGAAGCCGGGATGGATGAACCGCTATCTGCCGCCCATCGCCATGGAAGTGGTGCCGGACATCGCCTTCCTCTTCGGCTTCTTCTGGGCGGCCCTGATGTTCGCCACGGCGGCGCTCAACATCGTCGTCGCCCTCAATTTCAGCATCGTGGCATGGTCGACGTTCATGTCGGTCTTCGCTATCGCCAGCAAGGCCGGATTGTTCCTAGTTCAATACGCCACCATGCGCGCCATCGGCGTCCGCCGACGTCGGGCCATGCCGGTTCTGGCCGGCGATGGCCTGGCGGCCTCCCTGCCGCAATGATCGAACCTGTGCTTGCAAAGCAAAGTTCGAGTGCAATTGTCAGCGGCCATTCCATGAATATATGACGCTGGCGAGGGCGCCAGCCGCGCCTCTGTTTGAGCCAGGACAGGAATGCCCGTCATGACCAGCGCCGACCCCATCGTCATCGTTTCGGCCGTTCGCACGCCGCTCGGCCGGTTCTTGGGAGAATTGGCGGGGCTTTCGGCGCCGGCGCTGGGATCGCATGTGATCCGCGCCGCGCTTGATCGCGCCAGGCTGGCCCCTGAACGCGTCGACGAGGCGCTGATGGGCTGCGTCCTGCCGGCGGGCCAGGGCCAGGCGCCGGCGCGCCAGGCGGCCAGAGGCGCCGGGCTCCCCGATGCGACGGGGGCGACCACGATCAACAAGGTCTGCGGCTCCGGCATGAAGGCGACCATGCTCGCCCATGATTTGATATTGGCCGGCTCGGCTGAGATCGTCGTGGCGGGCGGCATGGAATCGATGTCGAACGCGCCCTATCTGCTCGCCAAGGCGCGCGGCGGCTATCGGGTGGGCCATGACCGGCTCATCGACCATATGCTGCTCGACGGCCTCGAGGACGCCTATGAGGGCGGCCGCTCGATGGGCGATTTTGGCGAAGCGACCGCGCAGGCCTACCAATTCACCAGGGGCGATCAGGACGCCTATGCCGCGCAAACGCTGATGCGCGCGCAAAAGGCGATTGCCGACGGCGCCTTTGCCGCCGAGATCGCGCCCGTCGCGATTCCCGCCAAGGGCGGCGACAGGCTGATTGCCAATGACGAGAATCCGCCGAAAGTCTCGGCTGACAAAATTCCCTCGCTAAAGCCCGCTTTCCGTTCCGACGGCACGATCACGGCGGCCAGTTCCTCGGCCAATGCCGACGGCGCGGCGGCGCTGATCCTGACGCGGCGCTCGATTGCCGAGCGGGACGGGCTGCCGATTCTGGCCGAGATCAAGGCGCATGCGACCCATTCGCAGGAGCCCGCGTGGTTCGCCACGGCGCCGATCCCGGCGATCCGCAAATTGTTGGCCAAAGTCGGCTGGAGCGTCGACGACGTCGAATTGTTCGAGATCAACGAAGCCTTCGCGGCCGTCGCAATGGCCGCGCAGCGCGATCTCGCCATTCCCGGCGATCGTCTCAACGTGCATGGCGGCGCCTGCGCGCTCGGCCATCCCATCGGCGCCACCGGCGCGCGGCTTATTGTGACCTTGCTGCACGCGCTGGAGCGCCATGGCCTGACGCGCGGCGTCGCCTCGCTATGCATTGGCGGGGGCGAAGCGACGGCGATTGCGATCGAGCGGGTGCAGTAGAGAGTCAACGCCGAGGTTACAAAACGAAAAGCTTGTCTTCAGAATACCGTAGACGGGTCTCCTCGGGCCGCCGCCAAGATCCGCTCCACCGCCGCCTCCGGCGCCAGCGCGCCGCTCGCCACTTCGCGCTCGATCTGCGCGAGGCTCGCCTTGACCGCCGCGTTGTCGAGCACGTGGCGCAGAAGGCGCTCTTCGAGCAAGGCGCGCATCCATTTGATCCGTTGGCGCTCGCGCTTGCGCGCCAATTCGCCGCTCGCGCCGAGCACGGCGCGGTGGCGCTCGATCTCGGCCCACATTTCGGCAAGGCCCTGATTGGCAAGGCCCGAGACCAGCACGACCGGCGGCGTCCAGTTTGGCGAGGCCGGCGCCAGAATCCGCAAGGCGCCGCTATATTCGGCCGCAGCGAGGCGCGCGCGGGCCGGATCGACATCGGCCTTGTTGACCGCCACCATATCGGCCTGCTCGATGATGCCCTTCTTGATGCCCTGCAGTTCGTCGCCGGCGCCCGGCAGCGTCAGCACGAGGAAAAAATCGGTCATGTCGGCGACTGTGGTTTCCGATTGACCGACGCCTACCGTCTCGACCAGCAGAATGTCGAAACCGGCCGCCTCGCAAAGCGCCATCGTCTCGCGCGTTCGCGCGGCGACGCCGCCGAACGTCCCGGCGGATGGCGAGGGACGGATGAAGGCGTTCGGATTGACGGCGAGCTTCGCCATCCGCGTCTTGTCGCCCAAAATCGAGCCGCCCGAGCTTTTTGAAGAAGGATCGACGGCAAGAACCGCGATCCTGTGGCCAAGCGCCGTCAGATTCGAGCCCAAAGCGTCGATCAGCGTCGATTTGCCGACGCCCGGAACGCCGGTGATGCCGACCCGCATCGCGGCGCCGATATGAGGCGCGAGGCAATTCATAAGCGCTTGCGCGAGCTTCTGATGATCGCTTCTGCGGCTTTCGACGAGCGTGATCGCGCGCGCCAGCGCCGCCCGGTCGCCCGCGCGAAGCTTTCGCGCGATGGTTTCGACCGAATCTGCGGCTTCCCCTGCGCTCATCGGCAGATTCTAGCATTGCCTGGGCGTGTTTCGACCAGAGGCGCTATTGCAGAGTTCAAAAATAATCGCGGCGCGCGTAGCGCTCGCCAAACCCTAATACTGGAACAGCGGCTCGGGACGTCCCGGCGGATAGAACCGGGAAGGCAATAGCTCAAATCCGCCGATGGCGCTGGTGAAGTCCGGGCCCTCCGCGCCATAGTTCACGCTATCGCTGAAATAGTGATTTTCCGAGCCGATTTCGGCGCTTGTGCCGGGATCGAGATAGGAGCGCCCGGTATAGACGACGATATCGCCGCCACGCGCCACCCAATGGCGATGATGGCGGCGCTCCAGCGCCCGCGCATCAACGACAAGCGTGGCGGAGACGACAAACGCGAGCGCGGAAGCGATGAGAATCCTCGAATGGCGAGCCATGAAACTGTTCTCCGACGGGGCATCTTCTTTTATTTGGACGGCCTGAGCAAAACAACAAGCCGCGCCCAAGCCTTTAACGGCCGGGGGATCGGCGGGTTTCCGCCGGGCGAGGATTTGCTGAATTCGAGCCCCTGGACCGCTTTTGCGAGACCCGGGCCGCACGCGTCCTATTGTCGCCACATGATTGCCCGAAGAGCAGCCCAATGTTTCCCGCCCCAAGCGATCGGCCGTCAAGCCGATCCGCTTGAGACCTCGGCCCTCGCGGTCATGCTCGAAGGATTCAAAAGCAATGATCGTGGCCGTGAGACGCCATGGACGAGGCCTCCGATCGGCCTGTCGGCCGCTTGGCGTCCTTGCGCTATGCGCGCTGCTGGCCGGCTGTATCGAGACCGATGTCGAGGGCGCGGCCAATTATGTCGGGTCGATCGGCGGATTGATGGACCATTCGCCGCCCGCCAGGCCAAGCGTCGTGCAGATTTTCATCGCCTCGACGCGCAAAGGCGAAAGCGGCGCGGCGGCGCAGGAAGCCTCCGGCGAGGGCACGCGCTACGCCCTGACGACGCTGACCTTTCCGCCCGGCCACCAGCCCGGCGCGATCGAGCGCCCGATGTGGGGTTCGGGCAACGCGAGCGATCATGTCGTCGTGGCCGGGCGGCGCGAACTCGACGCCGATGAGTTCCGCGCCGAACTCGCCTCGCATATTTCCGGCCGCATCGGCGTCAACCGCGACATCCTCGTCTTCGTGCATGGGTTCAACACCTCCTTCGAGGAGGCGCGCTGGCGCGCCGGACAGATCGCCGCCGACAGCCATTTCGGCGGCGTGCCGATCCTGTTCACCTGGCCGACGCATGGCGGATTGCTCGCCTATGCCTCGGACAAGGACAGCGCGACGGCCTCGCGCGACGCGCTGGAGGAATTGCTCGCGGACCTCGCCAAGACGCCGGGCCTGGGGCGCATCCATATTCTGGCCCATTCGATGGGCGCCTGGCTCACGATGGAAGCCCTGCGCCAAGCCTCCATTGCCGGAAATCGGGATTTGAACGGTCATCTGGGCGAAGTGATGCTGGCGGCGCCCGACATCGACCTCGATGTTTTCGCCAAGCAGATGGCGCGCATCGAGCCCGCCAAGGTCACCGTTTTCGCCACCGCCAATGATCGCGCGCTGTCGCTGTCGAGCTGGATCGCCGACGCGCGCCAGCGCGTGGGCGCGATCGACCCTTCCAAGGCCAAGGACAAGGCCGAGATCGAAAAGCTCGGCGCGAAAGTCTACGACCTTTCCGCCTTTTCCGACGGCCTGATCGGCCATGGCCTTTACGCCGATACGCCCGACGTAATCCACGCCATCGGAATGCAATTGACAGCGCCCAGGGCGCAGGAAGTCAATACGGTTTCAGTGATCGACGCGACGGGCAGCGACGGCGCGCCAAGTCCGCCGAGCGTCGGCCTCGCGACGCCGTCAACGACCGGCGCGACCCCGTCGATCACGCCAGCGCAATAGGCCGGATAGAGCTTGGCCGGGTCTTCGAGTTCGAGGGGGCGGCCCCGATGAAGTTTCGTAAGGATCTCAGCGCCTCAATGGAGCGTTTCATCGTCTCCGTAGATCAGGTTCAGTTCGGCGATATAGCGCCGAAGGCGCCGGATGCCGGGATGATCGGGCGTGCCGATCTGCAAAGTCATCAGTATTTTTTCCAGGCCTTCGCGAGCTGTCAGCCAGTGAACGGTATTATTCGAGAGAATATCGCAGGTATATTCGATGGTTCTATCGATAATTTTGTCAATATCTTCCGTCATATTGCGGCTGTCGCTGGCTTGGCCGCCGGTCAGATGGAAGGCGATTGGCAGGCCGTCGAAATCGGTCTTGAGATGGATTTTTGTCGAGAAGCCGCCGCGCGAACGCCCGAGCGCCTGGTTTTC
>Ga0182024_10002997_pt1 | contig 40962 bp, 36 predicted proteins | sample P32metaG_FD_120480 | JGI IMG/M metagenome (GOLD analysis project Ga0182024, IMG submission 120480) | Permafrost microbial communities from Stordalen Mire, Sweden - P3-2 metaG (Illumina Assembly) | ecosystem: Environmental > Terrestrial > Soil > Wetlands > Permafrost | place: Sweden: Stordalen...
AAAGGCCTAAATCTAGCCGCCCGACGTGCCCGCATTAGAGCAGGAAGCAGACTATCTACCGAAACTGTTCTCACGACCTCAACGACGCGAGAATTTTCGACACGCGGATTTTCAATCCTCGATACCCTTCAAAACCTCCTTTTGATATCAAATACTTGGACGAATTCCGGACAACGGTGGCGCCTTGGTGGCGCTCGCAGCGGATCGGCACATTTGGCATAGACTGGCAGCCTTTGCGATGCTTCAGCAGATCTGCCTTCTTCCTGCAGACCTAATCCCCTCGAAGGATATAGGCTCTCCGTTCGCTTTCAAGCGACCAAATCTACGATGTGGCGCGCTCTCTCGCTTCTGACAGTTTGGGTAACGGCACACAACCACTGTGACGCTTTACTGCGGATTTGCGCTACCTGCCGAGCCGTAATCTGTTATGGAGCCGCGCCAAATCTGGCCGTAACGTAGTTCATGCCATGGCGCATGGATTAGTCTTCGACGAGGGCCGGCGCTTGCTTTCGCATCACCAGATCGCAGATCGCAGGGAGCACGAACAAGGTCAAGATTGTCGAAGTGATAAGTCCACCGATTACAACGGTTGCAAGCGGACGCTGCACCTCCGCTCCGGTTCCGGTGGCAACCGCCATTGGAATGAAGCCGAGCGAGGCAACCAGTGCCGTCATGATGACCGGCCGCACCCGTTCCATCGCCCCCTGACAGATGGCCGTTTCTGGGTCTTCGCCCGCCTCCACCCGATGACGGATGGACGACATGAGGACCAGTCCGTTTAGAACCGCGACACCCGACACGGCAATGAAACCCACCGCCGCCGATATCGAGAAGGGAATCCCCCGTACCCAAATGGTAAAAATGCCGCCTGCCAGCGCCAGCGGCACGCCGGTGAAAACCGCCAGTGCAAGCATGGCGTCCCCCAGCGCAAAATAGAGCGTCGCCAGGATGAGGAGAATGCATACAGGCACCACGACCTCCAGAACCTTGACCGCCTCTTCCAGGTTCTTGAACTGTCCACCCCACTCAAGCCAGTAACCGGGCGGAACCTTGACGTCGCGGGCAATGGCCGCCTTTGCGTCGTCTACGAAGGAGCCGATGTCGCGGCCACGCACATTGGTCTCCACCAGGATGCGGCGTTTGCCATTTTCTCGGTTGATCTCATTGAGACCATCAGAAATGCCGAAGCTGGCGAGCTGGCGTAGTGGCACCGCGCCCCTGTGGCCATCACCTTTGTCCGGTAGCATCACCGGTAGGGCGCCAATGGCATCCACGTCGTTCCGGGCCTGGTCTGTCGTGCGCACGACCACCGGAAACCGCTGGTCGCCGTTATAGATCAGCCCGGCCTCCTTGCCGCCCAAGGCGGCAGATATCGTGTCGGTGACATCCGACATGGTCAGGCCGTAACGGGCAATCGTATCGCGGTCGAAGCGGATGTCGAAAGAAGGAAAGCCCTCGGTCTGGGCCACACGCAGGTCGGCGGCACCGGGAATTTTCGCCATCACAGCACCGATCTGACGCGCGGTCCGCGCCATCAAGGTGAGGTTGTCGCCGTAGATGCCCACCGCCACATCGGAGCGGACGCCGGCGATCATTTCATTAAACCGCATTTCGATAGGCTGGGTGACCTCGAAGGAATCTCCCACCAGCGGTGCGGTTGCTTTCTGGATATCATCGATCACCTTCTCTTTGCTGCCACCCGGCCACTGATCGCGGGGCTTCAACATCACATAGTTGTCGGAGTCGTTGGGCGGCATAGCGTCGAAAGACAGGCTTGCCGTGCCCGTCTTGGAGAATATCAGCGCCACTTCCGGCAGTTTGAGCAGGGCCTTTTCGGTCAACAGATCGATGTGCTTGGACTGATCCACTGACATGGATGCGATCCGGTCGGCGGCAAGGTCGATATTGATTTCGTCAAGTTGAGGAATGAACACTCGGCCCAGCGAGAAGAACACGATGAGCGCCACTGCGAACACCACCACCGCGCCGCCAATGACAGGCAACGGATGCCGCAATGCATAGCCAAGCCCTGGCTCATAGAGGGCCTTGAGCTTGCGAATGAAGGTCACCTCTTGTTCCGCAATAGGCCCCGTCATCAGGATGGCTACCAGCGCCGGCACAAATGTGAGCGACAACAGGAAGGCTGCGCCGAGCGCCAGCATCAGCGTCACGATCATGGGAGAGAACATCTTGCCCTCCACGCCCTGGAAGCTGAGACAAGGCACGAATACGAGAAATATGATGATCTGGCCGAAGATGGTGGGCCGGATCATCTCACGGGAAGAGCGGATCACTTCGTCCAGGCGTTCTTCATGTGTGAGAACATGATTTTCCTGATGTTGCCGCCCCGCAAGGCGTCGCAGGCTGTTCTCCACGATGATAACCGCACCGTCGATGATGAGGCCGAAATCAAGCGCACCCAGGCTCATCAGATTTCCCGATACATCAAGCGCCTTCATGCCAATGGCGCCAATCAGCACCGCCAGTGGGATCACCAGAGTAGCGATCAGTGCGGCGCGGATGTTTCCCAAAATGACGAGGAGGGTGGCCGTCACCAGCAACGCACCGATGGCGAGGTTTTCGGTGACGGTTTGGAGGGTGGCGTTAACGAGTTGGGAGCGGTCGAGAATGACATTGGCGACGATGTCGGGCGGCAGATTGCTCTTGATCTCGTCCAGCTTGGCATGGACGGCCTGGGCCACGGTGCGGCTGTTCTGGCCGACCAGAAGCAGCGCGGTGCCAATCGCCACCTCCCGCCCGTTCTTGCTGGCGGCACCTGTGCGGAAGTCCCCGCCAATACTGACGGTGGCTACGTCCCTAACCGTGACGGGCACGCCACCTTTGTTGGCGATCACCGCCCGGGAAATTTCGTCAATCGTGTGCAGTCGTGCATCGGCGTGCACCAGATAAGCTTCGCCGGCGCGCTGAATGTAGTTCGCGCCGACGGAAAGGTTTGCCGCCTCCAAGGCTTTGGCGATGTCCGAATAAGAGATGCCATAGGCCACCAGCCTGGCGGGGTCGGGCGAGACCACATACTGCTTCTCATAGCCGCCAAGGGAATCGACATCAGCCACGCCCGGTACGGTGCGAAGCTGAGGCCGCAATATCCAGTCCTGCACGGAGCGCAAGTATACGAGTTGTGCGCGCGCGCCGATCAGTTTTTCGCCATCGATTGTGAAGTAGGAGCCGTCGCTTTGCCAACCGGGCTGGCCCTCATGGATGGCCGCGCCCTTACCATCAGGATGGGCATACTCGATGCTGTACATGAAGATCTCGCCCAGGCCGGTGGAGACCGGTCCCATGAGGGGCTCGACATCCGGAGGAAGATTGGCCTTGGCTTGCTCCAGCCGTTCCGCCACTTGCTGGCGCATGAAGTAAAGATTGCTGTCTTCGGTAAAGATGGCCGTCACCTGGCCGTAGCCGTTGCGCGAGAAGGAGCGCGTCGTCTCGACACCGGAAAGCCCCGCCAGGGCGGATTCAATGGGGAACGTAATACGCTTTTCGATTTCCTCCGGCCCCAGCGCGGGCGCCACGAAATTGATCTGCACCTGCTTATTGGTGATGTCGGGAATGGCGTCGATGGGAAGGCGCAATGCCTGATAGACGCCAAAGGCCGCCAGCACGACGGTGACGAACACCACCAGCCAGCGTCCCCGCACGGCAAGCGAGATGACCTGCGTGACTATTCGTCTTCTCCCGTCGGTTTGCGCATCTCGGCCTTGAGGAAGAAGGCGTTGGTGGTGGCGATGGTTTCTCCCGGTGTAAGGCCGGAGATAATTTCCGCCCGGCCCGCAGCACGGGCGCCAACCGTGACGGCCACAGCCTTGAACCCGGTTGCGGTTCTCAGGAACACAACATCGCTGCCGTCAAGCGTCTGAACTGCCTCGGTCGGCACCACCACGCCATTCGTGGCAGCGGCCCGTGGAATGATCTCTGCGTTGACGAGGTCTCCAGGCATCAAGGTTGGTTGATTTGGCAAGGGATCGAGGACCACGGTGGCCAAGCGTGTTTCATCATTTAGAGTAGGTGTTACCGACCGCACCTTGGCGTTCACCAACATGCCCGCACGGGTGCGAACCTTGGCGGCATCTCCAGCATGTACACGTTGGGCATCCACAGCCGGCACCGCGACGTCCACATCGATGTCGTTGGGATCGGCCACACGGAACAATTCCGTCTCCGGCTGGACGAACTGGCCCAGGGCCACCGTGCGCGAAACAATCGTTCCCGTCAGGGGGCTTACCACCGCGACCCCTGTTCCATCGGGTCGCACATGGCTGACAGATGCCGCAGCATCTGCCTGATAAGCTTGTGCCTCAGCCACCGCGAAGGCGGCCTGTGCATTCTCCAGTTCCTCGCGGGGCACCACCTGTTTGTCGAACAATATCCTCTCGCGGGCGAGCGTGGCCCGCGCAAGGATCAATTTGGCTTCCGCGCCGGTTCGAGTCCCGGCGATGGCCGCAGCGTCACGGCTCGCCACCACCGCCACGACATCGCCTGCCTTGACCTGGTCACCCACCCGTCCAGTGATGCTGGCTACCGTGCCCGCCACATGCGCCATCAGGATCGCCTCCCCCCGGATTTCGGGATCAACAGTGCCCGGTGCGATCACCTCCGCGCTGAGATTTCCGGGGCTCACCCTTTCCATGGCAATGCTCATGGCCTTGAGGCCATCTGGCGTCACTGTAACGGAGTTGGATTGCCCCTCCGACGTTGCCGGAGCCGCCGCCGTCTCCGGCGCGGATACTGTCCAGCGCGCAACCAAAAAGCCTGAGCCACACGCCAGCAGCAGGGCAATCGCGACCGCAGGCCAGCTTCTGATGCGTTCGTCGTCCAACTTCACGGTGACGCTCCAAATGGCAACGTACCGGACAAGCGGGCAAGTGCGGCATGGGCGCTGATCTGGGCAACGCGGATATCCACGAGCCGTAGCTGGGCATCGGTCAGGACGCGTCGCGCTGACAGCAGATCAAGCAGCGAGATTTTGCCGGCGTCAAAGCCGGTTCGGGCCAGTTGGTAAGCTTCCTGCGCTGCTGCGGCGCCGCTTTTGGCTGCCACCAATCGTGCAGTTGCCGCATTGGCTTGGAGCAAGGCGGCCCGCCATCCTGTTTCTGCCTCGGCACGGGCAGCAACCAACCGGGCGTCGGCGCCGGCAATCGCCGAACTGGCAGCAGAGATGTTGCCGCTGTTCTGGTCGAACACGGGAATGGGAAAGGATACGCCTCCTACCAGCACGGTCGCCCGGTCGCCCTCCAGCCGGCGCACGCCCACCGTGGCGGTCATGTCTGGCCAGGCCCGGCTTTTTTCAACATCGAGTTCGCGCAGGGCGACCTCGCGTTCGGCCTCCGCCAGAACCACCGCAGGAAACACTTTGGGCGCGGCGGATGGGGCCGATATGTGATCGGTGAGTGGCAGCAAGGACGGCACCACTTCGGTGAAGCTCTCCGGCGCGGCAACTAACACCGACAGTCTGGCGAAGGCCTGGTCGGCATCAGCTTTGGCAGCTTCAAGGTCCGATTGCGCTGCAAGTGCGGCGGCGCTTGCCTGTTTGGCCCGCACTCCTGCCTGCCGCCCCGCGTCCACCAATGCCTGCGTGCCGCGCAAATCCTCGTTCGCGGCGCCCAAGGCATCTGCATAGAGTTTGATCCGTGCCTCTGCCGCTTCCGCGTTAGCGTAGGCCACGGCTAGATCGTATCCGAAGCGTGCCAGCACCAGATGATCCTGGGCCTCGGCAGCTTGTATATCCGCCGAGCCGGCCGCCATGCGGGCGTCACGCTTGCCGCCCAGTTCGATTGGTTCACTTAACGAGAATGTTGACTGTTTAGGCGAGTAGCCACTCACAGGGTTTGAGGGCCCATCGAGATTTTCGAAATAGGCATCGCCTCTCGGATTGGGTAGTGCGCCCGCCTGATCCGCGCGGCCCTGCGCCATGCCGAGATTGGCACGGCTTTCCAGAAGCGCCGGAGCTGTTGATCTGACTTGCTCCAGCAATATCGGAAATGGCGGTGCCGCCGCCGCCAAACAGGTTGATGCCCATGCCGGCCATATCACAGTGCAAAACGCAACAGTCCACGACGTGGCCCTACCGCGAATAGAGTTCGAATACGCACACTTTTTGGACACCAGCGCGGCCCCATTTATCGGAATCTGAGTGAGATCTTCGCTACGATGCCTTCTGACAGGCCGCGTTCACGACCTCGCGCCCGCTCTCACTCCGAGTCATATCGGTGCGATGGAGTGTTTCGGTTTGGCGGTCAAAAACGTAGTGGTTTGCGATGTGGCCGATGCGGGAATCAAAAACTTCATCCCAACTGATGTTGTCGCCCGTGATGCGTGCCGCCCAGGGCCTTCCGCCGCGGCTTGCCTCATTGGAAACCAATCCCGAGGCTAGATCGATCATAAGATGCTGCGATTGGGTGCCGTTCGTGGCCTTGCAGGTTAAATCCAGGGTCTCGGCAGACACGGCGGACGCCGAGAAGGCCCCCCCAAGAATAATAAGAGCAAAGGAACCTGAGATCGAAAAAAGCCGCATGGATGGCATCTCCCCTTTTCTTTAGGCCATATATAGTATAGGGGGGTATATTATAGAGTCTAGAGGTCTGATTGCATGGGCCATACGGTTCGGCAGAAAACGAAGCTACTCAATCGGGTGCGCCGTCTGCGCGGCCAAATGGAGGCTATTGAGCGGGCGCTGGAGGCTGAAGCGGATTGCGCTGAGGTCCTCCAGCTCGTTACTTCTGTTCGTGGCGCCGCCAATGGACTGATGGCGGAGCTGATGGAAGACCACATTCGCTTCCATGTCAGCGACCCGGCAACCGATAAGGACCGCGACCGCGCCAAGGGCTCTGAGCAGTTGATCGACGCGGTCCATGCTTATTTGAAATGAGATGGGCGCCAAACGCGATCACATCGCCCGAACTTAGCCGGCACCGCGGCAGGCTGGACAAACACCAGGTTTATGTTCCGAGGAACCAACTGCCCTCTGACCCGCTCGGAGCCAGCCACCACCTTCAATTATTAGCTCGTTGGGGAGGGCTTGGTACATAGTTGGGTGCGAATGGCCCCGCTACGACGTGACCCTGAGTATTCCAGAGCAGGCCGAGCGCTCGCTTTTCCATGGCATCATAGGCCGCCTGAAGATCGGGTACCGAGGCTGGATCGATTTGACCGCCGGGTCCCTGGAAGCATTTAAAGTCCGGACGTTCAAGCCATGCATAGGGACCGCATAAGTATTTATGGGCGCGCAGCGCCGCATCATGAACTATATTGATTTCACGCTCATAGTCTGGATCTCCCTGCCTGTAGCCGGCGAAATTGCCCAGATCCGAAGATGCGGCAAACACCGCGTCGATGCCTGGCAACGCGGCTATTTTATCCGCGTCCTTAAGGCCATCGAGGGTTTCAATCATGGCTACTAAAACCAGATTGTTGTTGATGGTGTTACGATATCCCCCTGGCACGTCTCGATACGCGCGCGTCATTGCACCAAGGCTGCGTCCACCCTTTGGCGGATAATAAGCCCATTTAACAGCTTCGCGCGCTTCCTGGACGGAACGCACGGTGGGAATTATGAGTACTAGGGCTCCCAGATCCAGTGCATGTTGCTCGTCAAACTCGTTCGCATTGGCAATGCGCACACCAGGGACGGCCTTGGCATGGGGGCATCGGCTCCACATTTTTTGTACGGAGTCCCAAGTGCCGCCAGAATGCTGCATCTCGGTCCAGATGAAATCGACGCCGGAATTTGCCGCAGCACAATAGACCGCAGGATCGGCGTTGCCATCGATCGTAACGCTAGTGATTTTCTCACCGCGCATCATCTTTTCTTTGACGGGATTCCAGATCGGTGTGTTCGGCAACGCATCAAATCTATGGCCATACTTCCATGTGTTCATGTTGAAGGGGCCCTGGTTGTTTGCGCCCGGCGGCGCAATTTTGTCGGCGTGACTGTCGACCCCGGCTTTGGCTGCAAGGGGGAATGAGCCCGCAGTCGCAGCCGCATCATCCTGGGCGCGGGTCGCCGAGGTTCCTACGAATACCGCAACGCAAAGCGCAGCGGACAAAGTTGTTATCTTCATGATTTTCTTCCTCTTTCGTAGTGCAGGGCACTGGCATTTAAATTGTGAGGAGAAGTCGCACTTCAGTCACCTGTAACCTCAAAATTATGCAAAATCGGCGGGCGCGGATTGAACGGCACACGGGTCGACCACGGCGCACTCGGATCGTCGCCGGCGCGGTGCCAGCGGCCCTGGGCGGCGATCATTACGTCGCCCGGATCGCAGACGAAATACTTTTCGCCTTCGACCTTCATGCCGATATGGCCTTCCATGATGAACCAGAATTCGGTCCAGCCGACATGGAAGTGGCCCTTGCCGCCCTTGCCATTGTCGTCGGGAACCGGGGCGCCCTTGCCGCGCAGGATGTTGGACGTGAAGTGGTCGTCCCACACGAACTTGCCGCCATAGGCTTTGTCCGTGCCGTTGAACTCCTTCATATAGTCCACATAGATCGGGTTGGTGTCCTTTTCCTTGGACGGGCCCGGCTGCTCGGTGACCTTGGTATAGGTCATGCCCTTGACCGGATCCGGTGTCTCGCTGGCCGGATAGATCGGCTCGGAGCCGTTCTGGCGCACTTCAAAGCGCAGCGCCGGGGTCGAACCCACATTCTCCAGCGTGAACAGGTGGCGGAAAGGCACGTTGACCATGAAGCCCTTGGTGGCGGTGAAAGGCGCATAGCCATCGATCGATACCTTGATCGAGCCGTCCCAGACGATGAAGACGACGCGGTCATCCGGATACATCATCTGCTTGGTCTTCTTGCCGGCGCCCATGGAAATGTAGTCGGCGACCTGGTCCTTGTTGCGGACGATGGGCTGCACCCAGTCGCTCGAGCTCTTGTGGGACGCCAGAATCTCCGACAGCTTCCAGTGGGGCTTGTTGGGCGCGACATAGGGCGTCATCACGGTGGGCTTGGGGGCCCAGAACTGGCCCGTCATGCGCGGCTGCGTCACCGCCATGTCCTCCTTGCCCAGGGACTGTGCCGCCGCCGCCATGGGCATCAGCAGCACCGCCGTGGTGGCGGCATAAAGAATACGCTTCATGTTTCATTTCCTCTGGTCGCGATCCGGTTCGGCCGGACCGGTTTCGATTGAGGGGCAAATTAATGGCGACCGACCGAGCCCCTATTCGAACGGTATTACGCAAATGACAAACCAAGATCGCGAATTCTTATTTGACTGCTGCCGTTAGCCATCACCTCGGGCTAACGTCACTTTCCAACCTTGTCCTCTGAAAAACTGGGATGTTCGTGTTCCCATTTTTCAATTTTTTGGTTGAGCGAATTTCCGATCCATCCCACCACCAGCGCGAATATGACAAAGAAAATCGCCACCCTGGGGCCCATCTTGACGCGACTGGGCCGGACGGCCCGGCGTAAGGTCCGCGCGCTGGGGCCTTGCCGTCCGCCCCGTTGCTTCACATTCGTCACCGACTTGATCATCGCTGCCGCCCTAAAAGGTGGCGGCCCCGGGCACGCGCCCGGAGCCGCCAGCCGTTAGAAAGCCTGAGAAACGCCGAAGAAGAGTCCGCGGCGCGCGCCATATTGGGGCGCGAACACGCCCACCCCGCTGCCATTGCGGATCTGGTAATTGGTGTCGCCGACATTGATGATGTCGCCACGCAGCGTCAGCCCTTTCAGACCGACATCAGCCATGTCGTGGCTCAAGCCCAGATTGACGACGCCGTATGCGGGCACGTGGCCGCCATTGGGCACCACCGTGCCGTCGGGAAGCGTGATCCCGTCTTCACGAAGGCCGGTCTCGACCAGGAAGTTGGCAGAGAGAATGGTGTTGTAAAACCGATAGGAGAAGCCGCCCGACGCCGTACCCACCGATTCATGATCCAGGTTGATGTAGTGGTTCGCTACATAGGCGAGCTGCATGGGATCGAAATTGAACTGGCTGGTGACCCAGTCCTCACCCACCGCGTGAATCATGGCGTAGTTCACATAGGCGTTGAAATCGCCCAGGGTGTAATCGCCGGTGAATTCCAGGCCGTACTGCCGTCCGCGCGCATAATTGAACGGCGTCAGGATGATGGGGGCGCCGAACTGGCCCTCATCGATCATGTCCTTGGAGCGCTTGTAGAAGGAATCGATCCCAAGCTTGAACTCCGCCCCCAACTGCTGGGTGAAGCCCATATCGTAGTAATCGGCCCGTTCGGCCACCGGCGTATTTTCCTGGCTGATTGCCGGCGCGTTGGTGGTGTTGGCGAATATGTTGATGTCGGAGTTGCTGACCAGTTCGATGGGCGGCGGCGAGAAGTAGCGCGAATAGCCAGCATGGATCACGGTACCATCCCAGGGCGTCCATACCCCATTGATGCGCGGGCTGAGCTGGTCCCCGCGGCTGTAGGCGCCATACTGGTCATAGCGCAACCCGTAATTCACCGTCACCTTGTCGCTCAGCTTCCATTCGTCCTGCAGATAGCCGCTGGCGCTCCAGGCATGCTTGGTGCTGTTGTCGGTGATGTTCAGCGGCACAGACGAGGTCTGGCAGGTCTGGGTGGGATCGGTGCACAGCGGATTGGGATTGGCCAACGCCGTGGCCGGGCCGCCGGCAGCGGTGGGCAGCACCAGCGATGACGTGCGGTTGATCAGATCGTCGGCTTCGTAAAGCACGCCGAAGCGCACGGTATGGCTGCCCAGATGCCAGGCGCCTTCGTCCTGGGTGCCATAGGCCGTGTCGCGCTTATAGGCGGTCTGGGAGATGCCGTTGTAGAGCAGATCGCCCAAACCGCTACCGAAATTGCTGCCATTCAGGTTCGAGCCCGGCGTGTAGAACAGGCTGGAATAGCGGCCGAACACCGACACCTGCCAATCCACCGCGCCCGACGAGCGCAGATAGCTGAGTGTGGCGTAATGGGTGATCTCGCGCTGGCGCTCGTCCAGATTCTGGCCCGGAAACTGGGTCTGCCCATTGGCCTGCAGCAGATTGTTGCCGCTGCCGCCGGGATCCAGCGGCCCCAGCCCCACCACTCCGATGCCCGACGGCTGCAGCCCCGGCGTGTCGGGAATCTGGAACATGTCGTTCGACGTGCCCAGGATCGCCGTGACGCTGCTGGAATTGTCGAGAATGTCCTGCACAAAGGCAAAGCCATGCCACTGCTTGGTGCGGTCATGATCGGGCGTATGGGTGGCATAGGGCGCCTCGATGCCCAGCGAATTGGTGCTGTAGTCGCCGCTGACGAAATAGTTGAGATGCCCCGACGACCCGCCATAGTCGAAGCTGGGCTGCAAGGTATTGTGGCTGCCACCATACATCGAAACATGGCCGCCATTGTCGAACACGCCCGACTTGGTCTGGATATCGATGATGCCGCCGGTGTCCAACCCGTATTCCGCTGGCAGCGCGCCGTCGATCAGCTTGACCGATTCCGCCAGCCTTGGGTCCAGGGTCTGGCCGAAGACGCTGATGCCCTCGGGCAGGATGATGCCGTTGATGCGGTATTGCAGCTGGTTGTGCTCGCCACGGACATGGAACTGGCCATAGGAGTCCTGCGCCACGTCGGGCATCTGCAGGATGACCGAGTTGAGCAGCGAATTATCGCCACCGGGCGCAGCCTCGATGTCCTTGGAGGTGACGGTATAGGTCGAGGCGCCCAGCTGGGTCTGGATGCCATTGCGCGCCGCTGACAGCGCCTCGGCGGTGACTGTTATATCTTCGACTGGCGCCGAGGTCGCCTGGGCAGCAGCTGAGGATGCGGGTTGGGCGGCGGCTGAGGCGATGGACGCGACCATGGCGGCCGTGGCCACCGTCGCAAGCAGGATGGAACGAGACATATACGCAAATCCCCATCTGAGGGACCCGCCGGGCGCCAATGGCGTCACCGCTTTGCGGGTCGAAATGATTTCCATGGGCGTGAGCTGCCGGCGGTGCTATGCCGCCAGGCTTTCACCCGAACAAAGGGAAATCAGATGTGGGGAGGACCTCGGCCGCGCCAGCTGTGGGAGACCGTATCGTAATGCGGGCTCGCTGCTGACGCAGCATCGATGATGGAGACAGCCAGGATCGGCAGGAACCAGGCCACCAGACTCGGCGCTACATATTGGCCGCTATAGAAAGAGTGACAGAGCGGACAGTTGTCAGTGTCGTCGCCGACTGGCTGATGATGCTTGCCAGTCTGCGCCGCCGCCTGGATGGATGCTGTAGCGGCGGTATGGGACAGTTCATGTAAATGAGTCGCGGTCGCATAGGATTGCAGGAACAGCGCCAGCGCCGTGAAGACGATCAGCCGCAAACGGGCCGCCGGCCGCAAATAAAATCGATCTGTTAGCCTCATCCCCAAATGCATCTCGCGCTTCGGGTGAAATACCCTGTGCAAATCATACCTCGCCTGCAGGCAAATCACCTAATAGCTGCCGGTGGGAGGCACATTAAAGACTTGAAAGTACCCGGTTTAATACCTTGATTTGCCTATAAATAATGCAGGCGTCTGGCCCTGGCAAATGCAATTTCTTCTCAAATTGTGTCAGCGAACCACGGTTTCAGGGTGCAAGCCTAAATCGTGATGGGTTTCGACCCAAAGCATCGCTATCACCGTGGAAATCCGATAATTCCCGTCTGCGAAAGCGCTTAAATTGAGGGAAATCGGCAAAGCGTCGAAAGCCGATAGCCCCCAACCAACGAAAATAGAAACGCTACTCCCGCCTATTCTCCCCAAGTGCGACGATTCCTGGCCATCATGGGACCGGCCCTTGAATCACTCGCACGAGATCGTCCGGTCTCATCCACTTGCGATATGCCGCCTGAACGTCCGCCGCGGTTAGGCTGAGGTAACGCTGAGCTGCGAGTCTCTGTTCATCGAGTGCCACGCCAAGCTCCTTGTTCTGAATGAGCGTATTCGCGATCTCATTCACGTCGGATTCTGCGAGCGGTATCTGGCGCAGCAAAAGCGCCTTTGCCATCGTCACCTCCGCTGGCGCAATCGGATCTTGCTGCATCTTTCGCAGTTCATCCGCCACCATGGTCGCCGCGCGTACCGCGTTCTGGGGGTCGCTTGCATAGCGGATTACATAAGCGCTTCTGGTACGGTTTGCCTGGAGGTCCGAATTGACAGAATAAACCAATCCCGCCTGCTTGCGCAGATCGATGCTGAGCCTGGTCGCGTAGAAGCCACCTCCCAGGATCGCATTGCCAAGAGTCAGCGCGTAATAGTCGGGATTGTCGCGGCGCAGGGCCATATTCTGCGCGACCGTGACGAGGTCTTGAACCCGGCTTGCATCTGGAACAACAACCGCGGTTCCAGGATTGGGCGGTGCCGCGACTGGGTCGATCACTGGCCTCTCCCCGTTGCGTGACCAGCCGCCAAACTCTCGCGCAATCTCTTTGATGGCAACCGATGGTGCCACATGTCCGATTACGACGATCGTCGTAAGATCGGGCCGGAACGCGAAGCCATAGTAATCCTTGACATCGGTTAGCGAAAGCTTTGCGATCGTGTCGGGGGTGGCCTGTCGCAGCAACGGATCGCCGGGCGGATAGAGCGCCTGTCTCAATGCCTGTTGTGCGAGATGGGTTGGGCTTCGGTTCCGGCCGGCGATTTCCGCGGCGAGATTTGCCTTCTGTAGCTCGAACTCCGAGGCAGGAAACGCCGGCTTCAACTCATTATCAGCGAGTAGCGTTAGACCAGTCTTGAAATCTCTGGCCAGGGACTGGATGGAAAATGTCGAGCCAGCGCGCTCACTGGCGCCGATGGCGTCCAGCGCCTTTTGGAACGCCAACCGATCACGGGACTGCGTTCCAAAAGGAAAAAGCCGCTCCAGGAGCTGTGCGACACCCTCCTTGCCCTGCGGCTCTTCGACTTCCGGTCGGTTCTGGACATGTCCCATCACGGTTACGGTGTCGCTGACGTCCTCCGGCTGCACAATTACGGTTAGGCCATTGGCCAGGCGGCGCACCGTCGGGTGCAACGTCGCGGGTGGCACGCGCAGACGCGCAAGCGTTGCTTTCGCCCAACTGGGCAGCTCCGTCTCTTGGCCCTCACCAAGCGCAATCGCTTCTTGACCGCCAAATCCTCCGCCAGCGGCGATGGCGCCGGCGGATGGCCGGGGAATGAGGTTTGCGGTAATAGCGTGATCCAGATCAAGATATTCGCGTGCCACTCTGTTGACGTCGGCGACCGTTACTCGATCAATTCGCGCCAAATCGGCCTCGGGCGACGGCAAGCCGTAAAGCGCCAATGCGTCCGACCACGCGGAGGCCAAGTCGGCGATCGAATTTTTCTGCATCGCCGTTTCTCGATGTTCGTCCAACTTTGCCGCCGCAACCATGTCCGCAGTCACGCCGTCACGCGCCACCTTTTGAAGCGCCTGTTTGAGAAGCGCCTGCATCTCCTCGCGGTCACCTCCGGCCGGATAGCTGATGATCGCATACCCAAGGCCCGCTTGCGGCAAGCCGTCGAGCGAAAATTCGGTCGTGATCGCCTTGCCCGACACCACCAGATTGAAAAGCTCGGACCTCTGGCTCTGGAGGATATCACTGAGCACCTCGGCGGCAGGGAAATCCACACTATTCAGACCCGGCATCCGCACCGCGACGACGGCGGACGCTTGGGGACGATCCGTCGGCATGTCGATTGTCTGTGGTTTAATCTGCGGAGCCACGACGATCGGGCGGGCCGGAAGGTGTCTTGCAGCTATCGATCCGAAAAGCACTTTCACCTTCTCGAACGTCGCCGTGGGATCGATGTCGCCCACGATGACCAAAATGGCGTTGTTCGGCGCATACCATTGATCGTGAAAAGATTTGAGCATTGCCGCCGTTGTGGCGTCGAAGGAAGGACGTGTCCCAAGTGCATCGTGTGCATAGGGAGTTCCGGCAAACATCTCGGCGCGCAGATTTTCGTAAAGAACGTAGAAGGGACTTGAGAGATCCTGGGCCACCTCTTGCTCAATCGCGCCGCGTTCCTTGTCCCAGTCCGCTTGGTGATCGTTAACGTCACGCATGCGGAGCGCTTCGATATTCAGCGCGACGTCGATGTCGTCGGAAGGCACTGTATAAAGATATTGCGTGAGGCTTTCGCGCGTGTTGGCGTTGAAATTGCCGCCCATGGCGCTGCCGATGTTGGCGAGTTGATCGGCCGACAGACCGGGGCTGCCGCGGAACATCATGTGTTCTTGGGCATGCGCCGTCCCCGGAAAACCTGGCGGCGCTTCGTCGGAGCCTACGAGATAGTTCACCGCGGTTGCGACGACAGGCGCGAGGCGATTTGGGACGATCACCACTCGCAGCCCATTTGGAAGGGTTGCGCGCAAGACAGTATTACGTGAATGCGGCACAGACACCATTGGTGCCGCCGCCGATACTACCACGCAGGCAACTGCAGCCAGAGCCGCAGCTGCGAGGTGCCGTATTAACGCCGCAGAGGGGAACATGCGATCACCGTGCAATAATTGTTACCCGCAATCCTGCCGACACGCAGAAAGCCGTCGGGATTACGGACTTTGTCCTCGTACCAGACCTCGTAGTGGACATGCGGCCCGGTACTGCGCCCGGTCGAGCCCAACCGGCCCACAATCGTTCCTTTCAGCACGCGCTGCCCTTTTGTCACTGCGACGCTCAGGAGATGGGCATAGCGCGTTCTTAGGCCGTAGCCATGATCGATCTCGACCATGTTTCCATAACCGCCATCGCGGCTGGCAAAGGTCACTAACCCGTTTGCTGTAGCAAGCACGGCGGTACCCGTTGGGCCTGCGAAGTCGATGCCGGGATGAAAAGCATATCGGCCGCTGAAAGGATCGAGGCGCGGCCCGAATCCGCTGGTACGTTCCATAATCGAGCCAAGCGGCGTCGCGGTCGGAAGCCATGTCACGGCGCGCCGCAAATCCGTGAGTTCTCCCAAATTGGCCTCCCCCCGGAAATAGGCTTGGCTGAAATCGCGGTCCGGCACTCCGTCGAGTTGCACGGTATTGAGCGACACTTCCGGCCCGCCGACCCCTTCAGCCCTTTCCAATTTTCGCAAGAACTCATCCGCATTAATCCCGGTCCCTGCGATGAGTTCCTTTTCGCCAACGACCCTTCGCAAAGTGCCGCCTTCTATGGCCACCATGATCTGGCTGCTGTTCCCCGACAGTCTCGCCAATGATGCTGTGTCTTCTGCGAGACGATCCAAGCTGGGATGATGTATCTGCCGGCGCGCCTTTTCGCGTCCCATACCGAACCAGTACAGCGCCCGACCCAAGACTCCAGGCGACTTTCCCGAGACGGAATTTACGGTTTCGGTCCCGATGTGCGCAGAGGACGCACTTCGCATGTTTGTGTCGTGGAAAGATTCTGACTGCGGGACGAGTGTCTGCTGACGACGGCCGAACGTCACCACTTGGCGATCTGCATATGCCTGTGCACTCGCCGCACTGGCAACAAGATCATCGTAGGAGGTCTGGAGAGCCGCGACCTGAGCCTCGAACGCCGCCTGCGTTGCCTGGAAACGATGGTCTTCCGCCGCAATGATCCGATCCTTGAAGACCACAGTGACAGTGCTGAAGGCCACCCAAGCTAAAAAGATTGCCAAGAAGCCCGCGACCGCTGCCTGCAGACCTCGCCCAACCGTGTAAAATTGAACGCGTCCTTCACTGCGCATATAGATCTGACGCTCTGGAAAGAAGGCCATCACCTGCCGAAAGGTACGGACGATGGCCGCCTCCGTCGGCCTGGCCTCGTGATTTGCCGTTTGCAAATTACGCCGCTCAGCCATGGCGGGTGAGTTCCGCAACAAGTGCATCGGCGCCATAAATCTTGTGCAAGGCTTCGGTAATCGCGGCCGTTGATACGCCAACTGACCGGTTGACGCGCGAATCGAACCCGAACGCACCGCCCAGGCTATCTATGTTACCGTCGAAGGCAGCGCCAATGACCTCGCCCTGGGCGTCAATGATTGGTGATCCGGAATTGCCACCGACAATGTCATTGTCTGTGACAAAATCGAAAGCCGTATTCGGATCGAGCGTGGTTCTGGCGTTGAGCCATTTTTGCGTCAACGCGAACGGATATTGGCCCGTCGCACGTTCATAGAGACCGGCAAAATGCGTAAAGGCCGGCACAGCAGCGCCATTCTCGGTCCAGCCGCCGACCCTGCCATATGAGAGTCGTAGCGAGAACGTCGCATCCGGATAGACACTGGTGCCGTAGATTGCGAACCGAGACTGGGCAATACGTTGCGAGGCGCGATCGATGACGCCGGTGACTTCGTTCTCATATTGGCTACGAATGGCCCGGCTCGCTGCGTCCGTGGCGAGCACGAACTTGATCATCGGATCGTCGGATGCTTTGACCGCGTCCAGTCCGCCATTCCATAAGGCCTTTCGCACCGCCGGATCGGAGAGCCTGGACGTTGCAAGACGTGCGGCAAGCGTTTCGGGCGATTCTTTGCCAAGAAAGACTTTTGTTCCTTGACCATCTGCCGTGAGGTTTTCCCGCAGCTTGGAAAGCCAAAAGCTCAAGACCAGCTGTTCCAGGTCGGGATAGACCGGTTGCGGATCGAGGATATTTTTGGCCAACAGGGCCAGCCGGCTGTCGGTATATTCCGGGAGCCGCTCGCCGTTGGGCTTGGTGCGCTCCTCGGCGGAACGAACGAGTACGCGGGCAAAGCGGAACAGGTCTGATCCCACTCCCGCCCGCGATTCCATCATCCCATAGGGGAAATAAAGCGCTTTGAGACGGACCTGCGCCCTGGCGATATCCGACCAGGGGTCCCCGACCTTTGCGGCCAAGGCCGCGTCCCCCGCGACCTTCTGTCGGAGTTCGGCCTCTGAACCGCGCTTAGCAGCGATCAATGCGGGATTGACAAGAGCCTTCTCTTCACCGCGGTAGGCCTTGAAGCTGTTCTCGATCCCGAACAGCAGGTCGCTGGCGATACGGCCCCGTTCGGCACTTTCCTCCGAAAAACGCAGCAGACGGCCTCGCAGCTCGGAGAGCAGGATGAGGATCTCGGGCAGATTAATATCCCGGAGCGTCTCCAATTGGGCGACGGTCAAAAGTCGCTGTGTCGAGCCCGGATTGCCAGCGACAAAGACCGCTTCGCCCTCTTTCGGAGGCGCCCCAGTCCACGTCAGGTGAGCCGGTGTCGCGACGGGGCTGCCGTTCTCATAGATGCGTACAAAGGAACAATCGAGATCGTATCGGGGAAAATTGAAATTGTCCGGATCACCCCCGAAAAAGGCCGTATCGCTCTCCGGAGCAAAGACAAGCCGGACGTCCGTGTACTTGCGATAGGTATAGAGCTTGTATTGGCCGCCTTGATAGAGCGTGACCACCTGACAGCGCAACCGGTCTTCCTCTCCGGCACAGCCCATCTTTTCTGCTTGGGCGATGGCGGCATCGCGCGCCATCACAAAAGCCCTTCCAGTTTGGCCCTCCGCCGCCGCGGTGATCTGGGGCGTCACGTCGACGATGCTAACGAGTACCTCAGCCACCATCCCGGGGCACAGCTTCTCGTCCTCGCGTCGGGCTACTTGGAACCCGTCCTTGACATAGTCCGAGCCCGCGCTGGAGAGCTGTTGGGCACAGTCACGAACACAATGGTGATTGGTAAGAATCAGCCCCTGCGCCGAAACGAGCGAAGCTGAACATCCGCTGGACAATCGCACTGCTGCCAGGCGCACATGATCCAGCCATGCTTGATCAACATGCGTGGCATATTTCTGATTGACCGCAGCAATCGGAAAATTGTCAAAAGTCCACATGCCTTCGTCTGCGTATGCGAATGGCACGAACACCGCCGCGACCGCCACGCAAACGACAGCCAGCGAGACGAGTATATTTGTGCATCGCGATGTCATGGCACAGCGGCTTCCGATGAGCTCTTGAAGATATCCTGAGCGACCAACTCTGATTCCGCCTGGCACTGCGCCCGGTCCGGTGTGGCATTTGCGCTCCTGAGTGCAACAAGCTCCTCGCGAACCGCGGCGAAGTCTGTCTGATAGGCGGGGCTCGCGCGAACCACTGCCAGCGTGGCTGAGGCGGAGATCCGGCCTGCCTCAACGGCACTCGCGTCGTGGACGCCACAGACAATCCGGCTTTCGCCATAGGCGCGGCCGCGTGCCAGTATCTGGGCAGCTCGCTCGGGAAAGAGCTCAGCCAGGATACTTGCCCAGGTCCAGCCCAGCGTAGTGTGGCCCGATGGATAATCGTAGGTGTTCTTGACGTCAGAAGCAGGTTGGCAAATCGGTCCTTGATCGATCTGGAATGGCCGCAGGCGTTTGAAATGCAGCTTTGCCATGGAGGTCTCGCCATCCGTGTCCAAACTGGCTCTGGTCAAAAGCGCGGCGAGGCGGGGGGTGCGTTCAGGCGTTAGAACAATGCCTGTTGCACAGCTAAAATCAGACATCAAATGCTGCGCATCAGTGTGCACGTCATTGATGGCCATTGTCCAGCGCGGGGTGTTCTGGAGGGCTCGCGTAGTACGGAAGACCCGCCGGTCAAGCTCGTATCGATCCGTTCCCTCAGTGGGAGCAAGCGGAAGCACGCCGGTCACATCGAAGTTCTGCCGGTCGATATACCCCTGCTGCAAGGCTAATAGGCCAATCGATGGGCCGATACAGAGGCCCAAAAGAATAAGCGAAAGAAGATATTTATTGCCCAACATGGCGATAATCCTTACAGCGCACGAAATTGATCGTCATCAGCCCGCCACCTGTGTCGCAAACAGCAGTGTGGCCGCGCCACAGATCGTGGCGATTGTCGTGAAGAACTTTGGATGGGCGTGATGGCTTTCGGGAAGCAGATCGCTCGCGCCGATATAGAGAAAGAACCCGGAAAACAGCGCCAGGATGAGCGCGATGGCGTGTGCTGGCAAAACAACGAACAGGCTCACCCCTGCCCCCACCACGGGCGCCGCGGCGTCCATCAGCAGCCAGCGCAGGGCCGTACGGCGGTCGCCGCCATTGCGCACCACCACATTGACGGTGTTGAGACCATCCGAGAAATCATGCACCAAAACCGCGATGGCGACCACGGTGCCGACGGCACGGCTGGCCTGGAAAGCAATCCCGATGGCGAAGCCGTCCAGAAAACTGTGGGCGGAAAGACTGCCCGCGCCCATCCAGCCGCGTGTCGGATGGTGGCAATGTTCGCCCTCACCGGCCGTATGAAGCACGATGGCGCGGTCGAGCAGCGTGTAGAGGAAGAAACCGGCGGCACACAGCAACATGATAGTGCGCGATCCCCAGGCCCCGGCCCCGGATTCGAGCGCCTCCGGCATGAGATCGAAGAAAGCCACGCCGATGACGGCGCCGGCGCTAAACCCCAGCACAAGATGCAGCCGGTCTCGCAGGGATATGGCTAATATCCCGCCCACCATCGTCGCGGCAAACGCAGCACAGGCGATTGCCATCACCAAAATGCCGGTTGGCATGATCATGCTCCTACCACTCGAGGAAGAGCGGGCTTATCCTGGAATCGCAGGAGCCGGCCGGCATTGGCCATCACAGCCAAGGTGCCGGCATTGTGAAGGACTGCTGCTACAAGCGCGCCGCTAGCGCCGAAGATGCCGGCCGCGGCAATCCCAACCACTACAACCGTCCATCCCAGACCGACACCCACATTGACCAGAATGGTGCGTCGGCAGCGGCGGCTGAGGCGCACACAGGTGCCTAGCCGACGCAGATCGTTGGTCATCAGCACCAGGTCGGCCGATGCCAGGGCGACGTCCGTGCCGCGGGCGCCCATGGCGACGCCGACGGCACCAACCTTCAGGGCGAGCGCATCATTGATGCCATCGCCCACCACCATGGTCCGGTAGCCGCGCTTACCTTCCGCCAGGACGAATTCCATCTTTTCATCCGGGAGGGCTTCCGGCTTCACGTCAGTGATATGCAATGCGCGGGCTACGCGCTCGGCTTCCGCCCGGCGATCGCCGGTCACCATCAGCTGGTGATCAAGGCCGAGCTCCCGAAGCTCTTTGACCGCCTCCTCCGCCTCGGGGCGAATTTGGTCGGCGAGGAGCACCCAACCCCAGAACGCGTTGCCTTTGGAAATGCCTGCAACCGGCCCCATATGGTCGGCGGGCGGCGGCGTCACCGCGATACCAAGACTTTCGAAGAGCGCGGCGCGGCCCAATGCGACCGTCTCTCCGCCTAATGTGCCCGTGATGCCCAGCCCACGCGTCTCCTTGAGATCGACGACGGGCAGGCGATCGCTCTCCGAAACCCCCAGCCCTACCGCGCGGCTGACAGGATGGCTGCTCGCGGCCCCTAGGCTGCCGGCAAGCCTCACCAGCGACGGACCCGATATTCCCAAGGCGGGTGCGGTCGCGACAAGCCGAAGCTCGCCTAGTGTCAACGTGCCGGTCTTGTCGAAAACGATGGCGTCCACATTCGCCAGCTGCTCCAGGAAGGCCGAGCCCTTGACCAAGATTCCGTGGCGGCTGGCAACGGCAATCGCCGCGATCGAAGTCGCGGGCGCGGCCAGAACCAGAGCGCAAGGGCATGAGGCAACAAGCACCGCCAGCGCGGTCACGGTGCTGCCCGTAAGGAACCACAGAGACGTGGTTACCAACAGCACGAAGGCCATATAGCCGCCTGCATACCGTTCCAGAAGACGGGTGACCGCAGGCTTTATGTTCTCAGCCTCCTGCATCAATGCGATCACGCGCCCCAGCGTGGTCTCCCCGCCAACGCGGGAGACGCGTACGTTAAGAAGCCCATCCAGGTTGATGGAACCGCTGAACACGTCCGCTCCGACCGTTACATCCACAGGCACGGACTCACCGGTGATCGAGGCGGTGTCGACGCTCGAACTACCGAACATCACCGTTCCGTCAGCTGGAATGCGGTCGCCCGCGCGCACTTCGACGACATCGCCGGCCCGCAACACAGCCGCGGAGACTTCCTCGATCTGGCCATTGTCGATAATCCTGCGAGCGGTGCTTTCGGTGAGATTGGAAAGTGCCCGAATTGCCTCCTGGGAGCCCAGCAGCGAGCGCTCCTCCAGGATATGACCTACCATCATGATCAGCGGCAGGAGTGTGGCCGTGATGAGATCGCCGCTGGCCCAGGCAGCGATAAAAGCCAGTGCGATCAACTGATCGGTGATACCGTGCAGGTCGGGATATTTGAGACTTCGCCATGCGGTTTGCAGGGCCGGCACGCCGATCAGCACGGCCGCGATGCCGGCGATGAGTTGCGCCACGTCTTTCTGCTCTGGATAAAGCGTTTCCCAGGTAATGGACAGGATCAGGGCGCCGCCTGCTGCCAGGGCCAAGGACAGCCGCCAGGCAAGGGCCCGTTGTTCGCCCCCGGTCAGTAGTACTGGATCATGCACCGCGGAGTGGGTCATGGTCATGGGGTGGCTCCCGGCAGAAGCAGTCGCGTGATGCCGTCTTTGGCCACGATCTCGACATGGCCGGCCTTTTTAACGATTGGCCCAATCCGGTCATAATAGAGCCGCGACATCTGCATGGCCCGTGACATTCCGGTGTCGTTCTGTCCCAGAGCGGCGATGGAAGCGGTCGCGACCGTGGCGTTCGAAACGGCCTCCTCCGCCCGTGCCGTCGCGTCCGTGGTGATGCGATCCTTCATCTGGTTGGCTTCCTGCATCGATTGTTCCGCATTGGTCCTGGCATTGGCGATACCCTGCTCGGCCTCCTGGGTGACGACAAGCACGCTGTCGAAGGCGTCTTTGGCGCCTCCCGGAATTGATGGCACGAGATCGACACGACTGACCGTTACGCCCAGCGACGCATCCTGCGCCGCCAGCGCCTGCAGGCGCTGATTGACGGCATTGACAAGATCCGCTCGCAAACGCTCCCGATGCACCGCCTCCTCGTTGCGCGAAGCGATCTCCGGCCGCGCGACCAGAATGGTGTCGAGATCCCGGCCAGCAACCGCATCAACGGTGCTGGCGATGAACAATCTTTGCAGCGCCGGCGCCACATGGTCCTGCGCGATCACATAGGCGACGGGATCGGTAATCTGATAATAGATTTGGGCGACGAGATGGACGACACTGGAATCGCCGGTCAACAGGAAGCCGCTGTTCAACCTGGCCTGATCGCTCGGCACGTAGCCAAGAATTGAGACATAGCGGTCGTCTCCGTTGGCGCTATCGACGAAGCGGTCGATCGAAAGCTGCATTTGGCGCGCGCCACCTGGGATCAGGACGACCTGTTCAATCGGCTTCGGCCAAGCCAGCAGCAGCCCAGGCCTTTGGACGCGTGCGACAGTTCCGAAGCGTACGATAACGGCCTGGCTGTCTGCTGGGACCTGCCGAATGTTGGAAACAAGCCAACCGATTGCGATCGCGACGGCGCCGAAAAGCAGAAAGCGGAACGAAATCGCGACGGCCTGACCCCACGGCCCCACCTCCTTTAGGTCATCCGTTGTAGCGTCGCTCACTTGCCGCGCCCTCCGCCGGCCGCGCTGGGGCCCTCTGACAACGCCTTGAAGGGCGCGGCGTCGGTTCTGAGGATCAGCGTCGTGCCCGAACCGACGACGGTGCCAAGCGAGTCCAGCGATCGCAGCATTGTGTAGAGTTGCGGGTCGCTGGTATAGGCCTTCTTGTAGATGTCCGCCGCGGCAATCCTGGATTTTGCCTCGATGTCCGCGACATCGGCCTTTGCCTGCGCTACCACCACGCGGGAATCGCGATCCGCATCCGATTGAATCTGCGCCGCCTGTCGCTGGCCTTCGGCCGACCGCTGGGTCGCCACCGTCTGCCGCTCCGCCTTCATGCGATCGATCGTGGCGCTAAGTGTGGCGGCAGGAAGCGTCAACCGTTCCAAGCCCACTTGGCGGACAGTGATGCCATAGACGCGCAGCGCCTGCTCATCGATGCGTTTGCGTAGAGCATCCTCAAAGTCCACCAGATGGATTTTGGAGGGATTGGTGTTCACCAAGCTGGCGAGATCGAAGCTGCCGGCCGTAATTTCGAGAGCAGAGCCGGTAAAGCTTCGCAACTGCTCGGCAGCAACAGCCGGCTGATTGCGCACCGCGCGTAAGAATTGCCGGATGTGCTCCGGATCATCGGGAATCTGCCAGGCGATGTAGGCTTGCACGAGAATACGCAGGCCATCTTTGGTGCCAACGTCATGCAGTCCGCTGGATGTTGTCCGAAGGCGCAAATCGACCGGTACGGTGCTGTCAATTGGAGACGGCAGCTTGAGCGCCAATCCCGGGCTCACGATCACCCGAACCGGGTCGCCAAACCGCGTAATGACGACGGCCTCGCCCGGACTGACGAGGACGAGACAGGCCGATGCCAAGAGGGCCAGGACGACCACCGTAGCAACGATGAAGCGACGGCTGTACCAGAAGGAAGGATCGGTACCGTCTTCACCGTGACGTTCATGATGATGGTGGTGATGGCCGTCACCATGATGATGGTGGCCATGTCCGTGATCGTGGGTGTGTGCCATGGCAGATCTCGCTAGTTGTCGTCGCCGCCGGAAGGAGGAGGCGTAGAGGGAGGCGGAGTCGATGGTGAGCCCACTGGGCGCAAGTCAAGAGTCGGCATTTGCGCAGGCGCGATGTGGCTATCCAGAATCGTCATCGGCATATCTGGGCGCATGGCGTTGCCGATGGCGGACAGGCGTCGCTCAAACAGGAACGAGGCACCATCCTTGTGATAGGCCTCCACATCACCGGCAAACAGCGCAGTATCGACCTTCGCCTGATCGACCATTTCCGTTCCAGACGCCGTTGCATCGTCGCGCATGACGATTGCCTGCGCACGCGAGTGAATCACCGTGGTAGAAGCGTCGCCTCTGGCGGTGGCGACTTGGGTCTCTGAACGGATCCCGGCGGCCTGCACGTCCTGATACGCGCTCGCGGCGTCCGCAGGCGGATGGATAGCCTCGATGACGACGCCGAGAATATCGAGACCGGATGACAGTGCGTTCAGACGGCCTTGCAACTCGCTCTGGAATTCCCGGATGAAGCGTTCCCGGTTTTGCCCAAGCACATCTGGGATTGTGTAACGCGCAAAGTAGCGCGCCAGCATCCGGCCCGCTGCGACCCGGATCAGAGATTCCGGGTTGTCGACACTGTAGGCCGCATTAAGTGCGGCTGCGTCCGGAAGCCCGATGCGATAGAGGATCTGGATATCGATATTGACGACCTCGAACGTCTCCTGGCCGTTGCGGTTGCTGGCAACCAGGTAACTCGCCTCGGATGGGTGAGAGGCGTCCCACAGCCGGTCAGCGCTTTCTGGCGGCGGTCCCTCGATCGTGGAAGGCGTCGAAGGTGTGGCCATCTCTGACGCCTCACCCGCCGTCCCCGCCTCGGCCGGAAAGACGATCGGAATTTCTCGAACCACGCCATATTCCACAAGCTTCAGCCGGCCGAAAGGCCAGGGCAGATGGACATGAAGGCCGGAGTGGAAGACAGATTGTGGTCTGCCAAACGCTTCGTAAACAGCGCGCTGACTCAGATCGAGCGCCGTCACACCAGTAATCAACCAGGCGGCGGCGAGTAGGCCGACCAAGCTCGGTACGCTTGCGCGCCGGATGAAACTCAAGGCCCAGCTTCGACTGAGGTCGATTCCAAACTGGCGGGTGACGGACGCGCTCATCGCGCTCAGACTGGGCTTCCTAAGCTGAAATAGAGCCCCAAACAAACTTTCCGACCGGCCTTGGCGGGTTTCCAGAGGTGGCAGCGGCATGAAAAGGTACGTGGCATTACGGAGAACAATTTCCGCTGCAACCAGCCCGGTGGCCAGCATCGCGGCTCTCTCCAGAGCGACCCAATAAGGCAGTGCAAGCCAGCGCAGAAGGTAGGATATGGCGAACAACAGAAGGTTGACGAGCAATACGCGGAGTAACATGGCAAGCGCCGTCCGGCCCAGAATCCGGCGTTCCGGAAGCGTGGAAACACGCCGCTCCAGAACGAGGATCGGAAAGCAGATGCCGATAAGTCCTCCGAACAACCACTGATCGACGACAGAACTGGGGCCATTGGCGACCAGCGTCCATGCGCGATATCCGAGATAGAGTGTGCCCAGGCAGCCGAATATCATCAGGCCCAGTGGCAGCCAGTCGCCCATCCAATCGACATTTGCGATCCATGTGCGCGCGCGGTCCAAGCTCGTTCGGGCAAGCTCTAAGAATTTCGGCAATGGTTTTGCGCCGCGGCGAACGAAGCGCTGCGGATGGTGTGGGCCACGTTGCATTGCGCGGGCCGAAAAATAATTGCTAAGGAAGGCACCACCAGCCAGCAGAACAGGTGCCGCAATCTCCAGTCCAAGCTTTGCCAGATAGATCGGCAACGACTTCCGATAGAACACGCAGATGACGAGCGTGGCCGCAATCGCCAACAGTAAAAAAGCGGGGATGAGTTCTGATCGGGGTGCGCCCTTCGCACCGTCAGGTTTTTGGGCTTTCAAGAGAAATTCCTCTAATCGCAGCCAGATAGCCAGCGCAGGCCCGCAATCGGGCAGCAGCCGGAATCACAAGCAGGCCGGCGCTATACGCGAGGCCCGACTTTACGGACGATTAGAGTGTCGGCGGACCGCGAGTTTGATGGCCATATCCGAATTGACTTATCGATGGTCTTTCGGACCGACGCGGCAATACGGACTGAATGACACTTTGGAGAATCAGAAGCGCAAGCAGGATGGGTACGATCGCGATGCCGCCATGGCTTACCGCTTGGCAGAGCGGGCAATCGTCTTGGTCATCTGGATTATGCTTTCCAGGCGCCTGAACAGCCCGGTCACCGCCAAGCTGGAAACTCTTGACGATTGTCGATCCTGCAGCCGCTGTTACCGACGGTCCATGAATATGGGTTTGAGAAACGTAGGATATCCAGAAAAAGGAAAGCAGGAGCAGAGCAGATAAGATACGGCACCACAGAGCAGGATTGCTCTGTGCCGTTGAAAAGCCGACTGGAAAGGTTACAGCTCGCACGCAATTTGCCCAGTTTCCAACCTATGATAAGCAAAATCCTCACCAGAACGCAAACTCACCGATTTGATGGTAGTCTCCTGATTTGGCAGTTAGCTCCGAAAAGCACGCCCAAGCTTACCGTCTCATCGCGTTACGCATTGGTTGCCCGCGCCCGAAGATGGATCCTAAAAACTTCCCATTATCCCCCGAAAGGCGTCAGTAGATCGCCAGAAACGCCGCTGCGAAAAACCGCAAGCCCGCTCTCAACGCAACCCATGGCTCCCTTGATCATCCCCTCATTCCCGGTGGCCTAGAGATATCTTGTTATGTCTTGGAAGGTGGCCGGCGCGTCTCTGATGGCAAGCGAAGGATGTTTGCTTTTCTTCGTGTTGGGCCCATAACCGGCTCACGGGAGGCCGTCAGGGCGGCTATCGTGGAAGAAGCGAGGGCCGGGAAATGAGAAGGATTCTGCTGGTTTTGCCGCTCTTGGCTTTGGCAGGGTGCGACGACGGTTCGGCAGGGAGACAGAAACTTGCCCAATGTATGCTTTCTCCAAGCGCAAAATCCTCTTCTGGGGATTGGAACGACGTTTACCTCGCCACCTGTATGCAAGACAAAGGGTTTGTCGTGGACGGTAGCCGAACGTCCATGGGCGCTAAATGTGAAGCACTCGACTACCCAGCCATAGAAGCAAGTTGCTATAGGCCCGATAACGCCCTGGCAAAATGGCTCTCGGAAAACGGTCAAAAATCAAATTAGGACATTACCGATTTGATTGAGTCGATGCACCTTCCGACCTTAAGAGGGCAGCGCCGCCGGATCGTTCTCGGAGCGACCGCTGAGAGCCGAGATAATTAGGTGATATGAATAGACTAATATGTTCGCCACACCCCAACACTTGGACGTTTACTACGCCTCCCCCTGTGCGCCATGCCGCGTGGAACTCCCTGTGCTTCTCGAAGCACCGCGCGCTGCAAGATTTGCACTGAAGTTGCGAAAGCGATGCACCCGATAGTCCGAACTATGGCTTGCTGAAAGCCAGGTGTAGAGTGATCTTGTCGCCCGGCCTGACGGCGGCGAGCGTGGCAGGCGGGAAGTGCAACTTGAGGGCCATACTGCCCGCCATGACGTCGATCAACCCGGTCTTGGAATCGACGGTGGCGACGGTCGCAGGCATCATGTGCATACCCATCATACTGCCCATACCCGACATGTTCATACCTGGCATGTTGGCCATGCTTTGATCCTGAGCGAAGGCCGGTGCTGCCGCTAAAAGAGCTATTGCGAAAATTATCGGAGCAAGACGAGTCATGCGATTCTCCTTCGATGTCGGTTCCGTCGGCCCGCCGCCAGCCTGTTCGCCTGCCGCGTTGCTCTGGTATTACGCGCAAGGATTGGCCATCCCTCTCGGGAGGGGCTTTGGCTATCCGTGCGTATTGGCTTCGATGGCGACGGAGACGGAATATGGATCAGGAGCTTCAAAGACTTATTGCTCGGGACCGGGATAGCCGCCTGGACCGTCTCGAGGAGGATATCTGGCGGCGAGAGTTAGCCTTACAGGCGTCTGTAGCCGCCGGCCGGCGCCTGATCTCCTGGCAGGGAGTTGTGCTTGCTTTGGCCGTGATCAGCTCTGCGTCGGTGGGCGTCACCGCGGCCCGAGCCGTCCCTCTAGCGCAGGTAAGCTGGTTTGGAGATGGCGCCCGATTGGCTCCGACTGCCCTGCTGTTCGGCTCTAAGCCATGAGGCCGGAAAATCGCACCTTCTCCGCCATGCTGGTTGCCACTGTGCTGGCCGCAGGCCTGGCCGGGTGGTTGGGAGTGGAGTACGGCGTTCACCACAAGCATGGCGCGGACTTGGACAGCGCCCTTCATCACGAACTGGCGCTCAGCCACGACCAGGACCGGAAACTCGACGCGCTGGAGGCTGATTTCGCGGCCAAACGCCATGTTTATGAGGCGCAGATGCGTGCCGCCAACAGCGATCTCGCCACCGCGATGGCTCGGGACCACGCCTACGGTTCTTCAGAGCAACAGGCCATTGAGCGATTCCACAAAGCCATGATGGCACTGCAAGAAGAAACGGTCCGCCACGTGCTGGCGATGCGTGGCGTCCTTACCCCTGATCAGGCCAGGTCCTTCGACGCGATTGTCGCCAAGAATCTGGCTGGCCCATCTTCGTGAACGGGCTGGAACAGGAAAGCGACCAAAATATCGCCAACCGGGCTACCAATGGGGATCGCGCCGCGTTTGGGGAGATTGTGCGTCGTTATAAGGAGCCGCTCTATCGCTTTGTGCGTCGCTATGTCGGCAATGGTGACGATGCCTATGACTTGCTACAGGAAAGTCTTTTAGCGGCATGGATGGGGTTAGGACGATACGATACATCGCGTCCTTTAGGCCCCTGGCTCCGAGCCATTGCTCTCAACAAATGCCGCGATTTTTCGCGGCGCCAGTCTGTGCGGCGATTGTTCCTGAACCTGTTCGCCACGCAGTTCGAATCTCATACAACCGCTGCTGAGTCCCTATCCGAGGATGCCCGGCTCGACCAGCTCGATCAGGCCATAGCCACACTTCCGGCTTTCTACAAGGAACCGCTTCTTCTCACCGCGGTAAGCGGTCTTTCCCACCAGGAGGCAGCAGATATCCTCAAGACGACGTCCAAGGCGATTGAGATGCGATTACGCCGTGCCCGCCAGCGGCTTGCCCAGTCGCTGCCGACTGAGAGGGATAAACCATAATACTGCGTATTCCCAGGAAGCCCATCGTTTCAGCGGCCGGTGAGAGAAAGATGTCCCGATTATTGGTTGCACCAAGCCGACGCCGTTTCGTCCAAGGACTAGCCGCAATCAGTGGGATCAGAGTTTGTTCAACGACGCCGGCGCGGGCCCAATCTATGGGCGGCATTCCCACCCTTACCGGCCCGAAAATCGACCTCACGATAGGCCAAATGCCCGTGAACATTACCGGCAACGCCCGCATGGCAACGGTCGTCAACAATTCGATGCCTGGTCCTATTCTACGCTTTAAAGAAGGCGATGACGTGACGATCAATGTCACAAACAAGCTTTCGGAACCGTCTTCGATCCATTGGCACGGTATCAAGCTTCCAAACCCAATGGATGGGGTTCCCGGTCTCACCTTTGCCGGAATTGCGCCCGGCGAAACCTTCACTTATCGCTTTCCCATCCAGCAGAGCGGCACTTACTGGTACCATAGCCATAGCGGGATGCAGGAACAGACCGGCCTGTTTGGGCCGTTGATCTTCGAGCCGGAAAATCCTGAGCCATACCACTATGACCGGGAATATGTGGTGGTGCTGTCGGATTGGACCGACGAAGATCCAATGACCATTGTCTCTAATCTCAAGCAGCAGAGCGACTACTACGACTTTCAGCAGCGCACGGTGGGCACCTTCATCAAGGACGCCTCCCGCGATGGCCTTGGCCCCACGCTGAAGGAACGCTTAATGTGGGGCGACATGCGCATGAGCCCGACCGACATCATGGATGTGACGGGCGCGACCTACACCTTCCTGATCAACGGTCTACCACCGGCCGCTAATTGGACCGGCCTCTTCAGGCCCGGCGAACGCGTGCGATTGCGCTTCATCAACAGCGCGTCAATGACCACGTTCGATGTGCGCATCCCGGGCCTTTCTATTACCATCGTGCAAGCCGATGGCTCGGATGTAGAACCGATAGCAATTGACGAGTTCCGCATCGGTGTTGCTGAAACCTATGACGTGCTCGTCGAACCGAAAGAAGACCGCGCCTACACGATTTTCGCACAGGCGCAAGATCGCAGCGGCTATGCCCGTGCAACCCTCGCCACGCGTGCTGGTATGGCGGGCGAAGTTCCTCCCATGGACCCGCCTCCCCTGCGTACCATGGCCGATATGGGTATGGCCAATATGGCTGGCATGGACATGTCTAAGGCGAATGACGGGAGCATGTCCGACATGACCATGTCAGGGATGAACGCCATGCCAGGCATGAGCATGAGCAATTCCTCCGGAATGCCCGGTTCTAATGCTACGGGAGTCGACCCCAAAACCCTGCCCGGCAACACTCAGGTCGATAATGTTGCGATGGCACCCCAGAACCGTCTGGATGAGGCCGGTACTGACCTTGATGGCAATCGCCGACGGGTGCTGCGCTACAGCCAACTCAAAAGCAACTCCCCCGTGGATTATCCGGCCGAAGCCACTCGCAACATTGAATTTCATCTGACCGGCAATATGGAGCGCTTCGTCTGGGGCTTTGATGGCAAAAAGTTCTCAGATGCGCCACCCGTGCCGGTCAAACTGGGAGAAACCGTCCGCTTTGTGCTGATCAATGACACGATGATGGAACACCCGATCCATCTGCACGGCTTTCTGTTCACAGTCGAGAATGGCCAGGGCAACCGCCAGCCCCTGAAGCACACGATCAATGTGAAGCCGGGAGAAAGAGTCAGCTTTGTCTATACAGCGGATTTACCCGGCCGTTGGGCGTTTCATTGTCATCTGATGTATCACATGGAAGCCGGCATGTTCCGCACGGTGCTGGTGTTGTGAGGCGCCTTGCGGTCGCGATTGTTATCAGTGCGGTAATTTTGACCACTCCCGAGGCGGTCTTCGCACAGATGACGGTCGGCGGTCCCACCGATGCAGCGCCCTTCGGCAATCCGATTTCGGATGAGAGCATTTACTACCATGCAATCTTCAATCAGTTGGAAGGTCGCTTGGGATCGGAAAACAGCTTTCGCTGGGAAGGTGAAGCTTGGGCGGGAACCGATATCAACCGGATTTGGCTTAAGAGCGAAGGCGAGACGAACACAAAGGGCGATGTCGAGGACGGGCAGCACGAATTGTTTTACGACCGTCCCATCAGCACCTACTTCGATCTTCAAGGAGGTCTCAGATTGGATGCAGATTCTGGGTCCGGCCGTACTTGGGCGGCCATTGGCGTAGAAGGTCTGGCGCCGCTTTTCTTTCATGTCTCAGCCACCGGCTATGCCAGCAATGAAGGACACTATGCTGCCAAGTTGGAGGGTGATTACGACCTGCTATTGACCCAGCGGCTTATCCTCCAGCCACAGGTGGAATTAAACCTCTACACCAAGGGCGATCCGGCACAGCGGATAGAATCGGGGCTGTCCGACCTCGATAGCGGTCTGCGCCTTCGCTACGAATTTAGCCGGAAATTTGCCCCTTATGTTGCCATGACCTATGAGAATCGGTTCGGCGGTACGGCTGCTTCTTTCCGAGCGATGGGGGAAGGACCATCAGCCGTACGTTTTGCCGTAGGTCTGCGGGCGTGGCTGTAAATGACCACAAGGTTTGTTCGACAAAGCAAGAGGGGATGAGCGGACCGGTGCGTATTAGCAATGTACCCATGCATAGAAGGAACTGAAGCCATGTTCTTAAGACACACGCTGGTCACCCTTATCCTCGTCACGGCAACGCCGATCTTTGTCGGCCCGCCGGCCTTTGCCCACGCCAAGCTGATCCGGTCAGACCCCAAGCCCAATGGTACGGTCGCCGCACCCAAGACCATCAAGCTTACCTTCAGCGAGAAGATTGCGCCGACCTTTTCGGGATTTACTGTAGCCATGAGCGACGGCATGGCCGTCGGCATCACCGCGAAAGTTGGCGACGATGGTAAGACGGTAACTGGCACCCCGAGCAGTCCCTTTATGGCCGGAAAATACAGTGTTTCCTGGCACGCTACGGCAGCCGATGACGGCCACCGCACGCAAGGAACCTACAACTTCACCGTGAAATAATGCCGTTAGACGCAGCGATCATTATTCTGCGGTTCGTACAATACAGCGGAGCGATGATCCTCTTCGGATCATCGCTCTTCCTGCTCTATGGCGGACTACTCCCACCAGGCAATCGTGCACTCGCATCTTGGCCGAACAGGCTGCTGCTCTTCGCGGCTCTTGCTATCGTCATCGCTGCGCCACTTCAGTTTTTTATCCAAACAGCAATGCTGGCCGGGTTACCGCCATTTGCGCTCGATGCGGCAACCTTGAAGGCCAGCCTGCTTGAAATGAGCTTTGGCAAATCCTCCCTTAGCAGGCTTGCCCTCGCACTGATTGCATCAGTGGGCATTTGGCTTCTACCGGCAGGACGCGCTCTTGGGCTCGGCGTGATGATACTGGGGGCGTTGATCTGCGCCAGTTTCGCCTGGATGGGACATGGAGCGGCAACAGAAGGTGCTTATGGCTGGCTGCACCTGACGGCAGATATCGCTCATAGCCTGGGTGCGGCGGGTTGGATTGGCGCCCTGGTGGTATTTTGGTTCGCCACACGACCCCAATATTTAGGTTCCGCCTATTCATCAGGTCTGTATCGGAGTCTACAAAAATTCTCAGGCACGGGGACCTTATTCGTGGCCATCATCACTGTGTCTGGGCTGGTCAACGGTATTTTCCTTATCGGGATAAACCCCGTGCAGGCATTTTCGACGCGTTATGGACAGGTCCTTGCGCTAAAGCTGGCCGTCTTCGTCATTATGCTCGGCCTTGCAGCAGCCAATCGCTTTCGTCATGTGCCGGCGTTGGGCCACGCGCTTGCCGACCACGCTTCACTTGTAAAGCTTGATCGTTTGCGCTTGAGCATATGCATGGAGACTGTCGCCGCAGTACTCATCCTCGCGCTCGTTTCCTGGCTAGGAACTCTGCAACCTCCGACAGCGCAATAATCCATCAAACAAAAACGGAGCACCGATGGAACGCCTTCCCAGATCATCTTGTCGGTTGTTTGACCTTGGCAATCAGCTTCCATACGCTCGGGGTCAGGGGTTAATGCGGGGCGATGGAGTAGCTAGCTTGTCGCCAAAAACACCGAATTCCGTCCTGCGCAAAGCCGTCTTTGCCGCAGGCGTTGTCTGTGCACTTTTGTCCTATGCGATGCCAGCTTGGGCCCAGGGCGATATGGGCCTATTGCGCGACACCGAAACCGAGGAGATGCTGCGAAGCTACGAGACACCGCTTGCGCGCGCCGCAGGGCTCAATCCCGTCCCGAAGGTCTGGCTTATCGGCGATGATGAGATCAATGCCTTTGCTTCCTACGGCGACGGCGGCGAGAATATCTTTATCTTCTCCGGCATTCTTTTGTGGCTGCATACCCCCAATGAGCTGATAGGGGTGATGGCGCACGAGACCGGCCATATCTCGGCAGGCCATCTATCGCGCGGCAGTTACGGTATCAAAAAGGCGATGATCCCGATGTTGCTGTCCATGGTGGTCGGATTGGGCGCGATGATCGCGGGGGCGGGCGCAGCAGGCGAGGCGATCATGCGCATCGGCCAGGCCTATGCTGAGGGCCAATTCGCGGCCTTCACGCGAGTGCAGGAATCAACCGCTGACCAAATCGGTGCAAAACTGCTGTTGGCCACGCATCAGTCACCGATGGGGATGTACCACACGTTCCAGCGCCTCGCGAACGACGAGGCGATGGGCGCCTACAAGATCGACAAGTTTGGGGTCAATCATCCCGTAGGTCAGGATCGCGTCTTCGACCTGAACGACATGGTCGAAGCTTCGCCCTATCGCGAAGTACAGGATTCTCCGGAATCACTGCACACCTTCCAAATGGTTCAGGCCAAGCTGGGCGGCTTCGTCCTGCCGGTAAAAGATGCGCTGAACCGCTATCCGGAGTCCGACACCTCCGAGCCCGCGCGCTATGCCCATGCCATGATCTATCTGCGCCAGCCCAATCTTCAGAAGGCGCTTTCCTCGATCAACGGCCTGATCGTGGAAGAGCCCAACAATCCCTATTTCTATGAAGTGCGGGGGCAGATCTACCTGAGCATGGCCAAGCCGACGCAGGCCATTCCCGACTACCAGAAGTCAGTCTCTTTACGCCCGCAAGCGCCACAGCTGAGGTTGGCGCTGGCCACCGCCCAGCTCGCCACCGAGGACGCCACGCTGGCACAGCCCGCACTCGCCAATCTTAAGGCGGCGATCCTGGTGGAGGATGACGACGTGTTCACCTGGTATGAGGCCGCCCAGGCGTACAGCATGCTCAAGAACGAGCCGATGGCAGATCTCTCCACCTCCGAAGCCTGGTACAACGCCGGCGACATGCGCAAGGCCGTGGTCTTCGCCACCCGCGCGCGGGCTAAGCTGCCACAAGGATCGGCTGACTGGCAGCGCGCCAATGACATCATCGACGCAGCCGCGCCTCTTGTACCCCAACAGCGGAAGTAGATTTTCTTTAGCGATTGGCACGGAGCGGCCCGAATGGCGCCCCGAAAAGAAAAGGCCCGGACGCTTGGGGGCAAGAGCGCAAGCGCGGGAAGGTCGGTTAAAGCAAAAGACTGTGACATTTGGACAGAAAAAAGGCGGCCCGAAAGCCGCCTGATTTCGAAAAGTATTTACAGCAATCAGAGGGTGATCCAGACACCACCTTTGTAGTAACCACGACCTTCGTGATAGTCGCGATAGTGGCGGTCGCCGCCATCCCACTTCTGATGGAAATACCAGTCGTCGGGATGATAGTCGAAACGAATCCCGGGGGCGTGAACCCGGGTATCAGTATGCCAACAATCGCCTTCATGATTGCAGGCAAGATAGGCAGATGCGGGGACGGCAGTGGCCACCAATGCGCCGCTTGCCAGGAGGGCGGCAAATGCGGTAGCGGACAATGCCTTTTTCAAAGAGATCATATGAAAGCTCCACTTATCAAAGTCCTGCAGCAACGCCACCGAGACCTTCTCGTTCCGTCTCCATCCTTTAACTTTCCCCAATGTTGGAGAATCGGCAGTGAATATCCGGCGTTCAAGCGCGCGAGCGTTCGGCCATAGAATCCTCAAGACTTTAGTGGTCCCGCGCTGTCCGATAAAAAGGCCGCATGTTGCAGCTTGGTAAAACGTGTCCCTCTTATTCGAACGGCTCGGCATGGGTGCCGGCTCGCACCAGGTTTCCCGACAGCTGATAGATCAGCAGAAAGTTGCCGCCGATATGGCATTCGCGGTGGTCGACCCATTCGCTTAAGGGGTGATCAAGCCACTTCGGTCCTAGCCGCGCGTCATTTGAAATAAGGAGCATCATCGCTTCCTTGAGCTGCCGCATATCGTAGCGACCGCTTCTGGAAAGCTTCGCTCAATCTTTGACGAATGCTTTCGTAAATCTTCATCGCCGAGAGATTTCGGTGACGTTGCATCACTCCGACTTGGCGCCGGAAATGGAACGCGAATCTGTCTCGTATCGAATTGTCCGCCGATTCGTTCGCCAGCCTACGCTTTGCTTCTCCGACGATCAGATTGGGCTTTCCATTTGTAGTGCGTGTGCTTTGATGACCGGACGAAGAAGCACAAAAACGGAGATCAGCGATGCGGTGACGAAAAGTGAGCGCCAATCTATCGGCGGATAATGAAGCCGACGGACAATTGCGCTGCCATTTCTGATAGCGAGATCCATGGGTTATTTACGATGGTGCCCAGGGACAGAATCGAACTGCCGACACGCGGATTTTCAATCCTCGATGCCCTTCATAATCTCCTTTTGATATCAAATTCTTGGATGAATTCCGCAGAGCGGTGGCACCCTGGTGGCACCCGCAATCGGTCGGCACGTTTGGCATAGACTGGCAGCCTTTGCGATGCTTCGGCAGATCTGCCTTCTTCCTGCAGATCTAACCCTTGAAGAATATAGCCTCCCCCTTAGCTTTCAAGCGACCAAATCTGCGATGTGACGCGCTCTCTTGCTTCTGACAGCTTGCATGCCCGAGTCGCCACTATGCGGATGCGGCCAGGGCGCTACAGACCTAGTAAGGCGCTGCTTGGCTTTTTGACATCATCATGGCAACCGAATGCCTATCGGCGCGCTACGCTCCACCGCCTCTGCGGTTCTTACAATACAGCAGCGCGATGATCCTCTTGGGATCATCGCTCTTCCTGCTCTATGGCGGACTACTCTCGCTAGATGGACCCGCATCTTGGCCGAAGAAACTGCCGCTTTGGGCGGTTCTGGCGATTGTTGTTGCCGCCCCACTCCAGTTTTTTACTCAAACAGCAATGCTGGCCGGATTCGCGCATTAAAAAATAATAGCAAAATCGCCTCCGAAAAATAAAATTCCGTACTTTATTATTCCGGAGGCACATTCGTATCGAAATTTAATGCGCCGCCGCGCCAAGCTCGGTCCAACATCTGATTGGACAAACCATCTTGGTTTTTCTACCACCATCTTGGCAGGCCCTTGCGTTCTTCAGCTTGGTTTGGCTTACCACAGCGACAAATGCAGCTCACGCCATTGAGCAATCCGGTATCGCTTCTTGGTACGGCGCACGCGAAGCGGGTCATCGCACGGCCAGCGGCCAGATTTTCGATCCGCTCCGATTGAGCGCCGCCCACCGGACCCTTCCTCTAGGATCTTGCGTACGTGTTACACGGCTCCATCACCATCGATCGATCATAGTTCCCATAATCGACCGCGGCCCTTTCGTGCCCGGCCGGCTCATCGACCTCTCGCAAGCCGCCGCTGCACGACTTGGCATGATCTCCCAGGGTCTCGCAAGCGTGCACATTGCTGTGAGCCGCTGCTCAGACCGCCAACGCCCCTCTACCACTGTTATAGCCAAAGGATAAACCATGAAGCCGCTTGCACATCGCACCATTCGCGAATCCGAACGCCCCGGGGATGTGGGAGCCGACTATGATCGCGCCGGAGAACGTTATCGCGCCTATGCCGACGGCAGTTTGGACCATCTCTATCACTTTGAAGGTCAATACGCTTTCGGCGACCGTGAAATCTGGGACATCATCGAGCATTCGCTGCATACCCTCCGACTGAGCCAGGTACGTGAACTCTCGGTACTGGACTTGGGGTGCGGGCCTGGAACATGGCTACGCCGCATCATCGATCGCGCCCGGCAGATGGGCTTTACCAAGATTACGGCGCACGGCATCGACCTGGCAGAAGCGCAAGTTCGCCGCGCACGCGTTCTGTCTCAGGGACTTCTATCGCACGGTGATGTTCACCTCCGGTTTGAAGTCGGTGACATTCGAGCTCGCCTGCCTGAGCGCGACGGCAGTGTCGACATTTGCATCTGCCTCTACGGGGTCTTGAATCATCTGCCAGCCGAGGACCTGCCGGCGCTGTTCCAAGAAGTGTCCCGGGTAACCAAGGGCCAGTTCTTCGCAACCATGCGGGCGATCGGCAGCACGCCCACCATCTATGTCGACAGTGTCCGAACGGCCAAATCCTACCGGCAGGACAATGCCAGCGGGCGATTGGAAGTGGAGTTTCAGGACGGCCGCCAGACTTCCTTCCCTTCCCATCTTTTCAGTGCCGCAGAGATATGCGCCTTGGCGAAGCCGTCGCTGGCGATTGAGGAACTGCGCGGGCTGGACCTATTTCATGGCCGGTTCGCCAATGACCCACAATGGAATCCTTCGGAAGCGGCACCCAATCACGGCTTCTTGCAGGCCCTGCAGCAGCTGGAGCGCCGTTATGGCCACGACCCGGCCTTCATCGATCACGCGACGCACCTGTTGATTGCGGCACGGGCGCGGAAGGAATGAGACCAATGGCCCAAGGTGCGGATTTCACAATCTACCCGGTCAGCGCCACCGAATGGTGTGCCTGCCGGGCGGATGGTCTGGTCTGTGGCGTGTTTGTGGACCAGGTCTGTGCTCTTCGCTTTGCCAAGCGCGAAACCTGCAACGGTGGCGCGATCACAGTGCGGCAGGAACCGCCCGATGCGGCATCCGCCGCTCTGGCGGCCTGATATGCGCCTTTCAGGGCCCATCAACGGCGACCTGTTGCACTACCGCCGCAATGAGGACGGCCCTCGCCTACTGGATTTGGGCTGTGGAGATGGCACACGCGCCATCGCCCTGGCCAGCCGTGCGTTCAACCAGGTAACAGCGCTTGATGCCACCGAAAGCCTGATTGAACTTGCCCAGCGACGGGCAGCCAAACGCCGGGCCGCTGTCACATTTGTGTGTGGTGATCCCTGGGCGACACCCTTCATGGCTGCACAGTTCGACGAGGTGATGCTGCTGGGTGACTTGTTCGGCCACAGCAGCTCCTTGAAATCCGATGTCGACCTGCTGCGCGAAGCCAGACGCGTGCTCCAAGTCGGCGGTCGATTGCACCTGAGTTTTTCAGACGGCGATTGGATACGGCGTCACTTCAGTTCGAAAGCGGTTGAAGGATTGCCGACCGGTTTCATCTACCGCCGCCGATCACTATCCGCGGACGGGCATTCCATGCGCACAACAATCCTGTCCTCGGGTGACGACTATGGCATCGCGCGTCAGAGCTGTATCAGCGAGTGGCTCTACACGCCGCGCGATGTGACCGAAGTGCTCCACCTATTGGGATTTGAAGCCATCGTGTATGACGATGCGTCGCAAGAGGCACGCTCGCGACTAACACCCGATATTCCTCGGTTTGTCGTCCATTGCCGCGCGGGCCGTCCTTCGGCTGTGCTGCGCACTGTCGGGCAATAATCGTCGATGCAACGCATCTGCGGGCTTCTAGATCAGAAAGACAGATAATCGAGATGTGGAAAATTATCGATCCCATTATCGCCGTTCTTTGGTTTCTGATCGCTATCGCGATCACGCGGTATTCACGCGGCAAAGGTCGCTAGCGTGGCGCGCATTCGGCGACACCGTATTTGAAGCTCGCTCTAGCGGACGCCGAGAGCTGCGAGAAGAGCCATCAGGCCGACGACCATACCGATAGACAGGACAGTGGCGCGCGTCGCTTCCCACAAAACAACTGCCAGTCTGTTTTTCTGGACTGCCATTTTGATTTCAGCTTCGCTAAATTCGGTCGAATAACCCGGCCATGCATCGAAGATGTGATCTTGGGCTTGCTTCTGCTCACGCACCTTCGGCGCGGCGCAAAGCGAATGATGATTGCGTCCCAAGCTTGCACGCGACATAGCGGAATCGCCCAAAGAATGGCTTTGTCATACTGCCGACCCACATAAAAGTTCGATATGGATTAGCGCCGGAAAAGATAAAAATGGTGTGTTGTCAGCCCGTTAGACCGGCCCGCCGGGCGCCTGATTGTCCGGCGGCAATTGCATGAGCCGGTAACCGACTCCGGATTCGGTAATGATTAGCTGGGGAACCTGGTTCTCGCTTTCGGGCTCGATCTTCTTACGCAGAGCGCGCATGAGAACGCGCAAGTACTGAACATCTTCAACATTGGCCGGCCCCCACACCTCCTCAAGGATCTGATGATGTGTGACGACCCGGCCCGCGTGACCGACCAGAAAGCGCAGCAAATTGTACTCTTTGGGGGAAAGATGAACCTCCCCGTCATGCAGCAGGACACGACGGCCGACGAGATCGACCGCTAGGGGGCCACTGCGGAAGACCGGTGCTTCCCCTACCGCTTGGAGACCATGGCGTAGTGCGGCACGCAAACGCGCCAGAAGCTCGGTCATATCGAAGGGTTTGGTCACATAGTCGTCCGCGCCCAGCTCCAGCGCGCGAACCTTGCCTTCGACGTCGTCCCGCGCCGACAGAATGACGATTGGGGTGAGCGCATGCTTGCGGATGTCTTGGATCACCGCAAAGCCGTCCCGGCCGGGCAATCCCAGATCCAGAACGATGACATCGGGCCTTTCTTTGATATAGGCGGCCAGAGCGCTATCGGCATCCTCTGCCTCGACGCAGTCATAGCCATGTGGCGGCAGGCTGAAGCGCAGGAAACGCCGGATCTGTGGTTCGTCATCGACAATCAGGACACGGGGGAGCTTATTCATCCGGCGCCCTGTCGTTTGCTTATGGGGATGGTGAGGGTGAAGATCGCGCCGCTGCGATCGCTGCGGTTGCCGGCCGCCAGGCTGCCGCCGAAGGATTCCACAAATCCCCGCGCGACGGACAGACCCAAGCCAGTGCCGGCAACCCCATGATCGGCTTTGCGCACCCGGTAGAATTTATCGAAGATATGAGGAAGTTCTGTCAGTGGAATCCCCGGCCCCTCGTCTTCAACTGTCAACACGATGCGCTCGCCCAAGGCCTTGGCGGAGACCAGTATCTCCGATCCCGCCGGCGAATATTTGACGGCATTGTCCAGGAGATTGACCAACGCCTGTTCGAGCAGAAGAGGATCGGCGCTGACAAAAGGCAGATCG
>Ga0182024_10002998_pt1 | contig 40961 bp, 38 predicted proteins | sample P32metaG_FD_120480 | JGI IMG/M metagenome (GOLD analysis project Ga0182024, IMG submission 120480) | Permafrost microbial communities from Stordalen Mire, Sweden - P3-2 metaG (Illumina Assembly) | ecosystem: Environmental > Terrestrial > Soil > Wetlands > Permafrost | place: Sweden: Stordalen...
CAGGGGTCAGAGGTCAGAGGTCAGAGGTCAGAGGTCAGAGGTCAGAGGTCAGGGGTCAGAGGTCAGAGGTCAGGAGTCAGGAGTCAGGAGTCAGGAGTCAGGAGTCAGGAGTCAGGAGTCAGGAGTCAGGAGTCAGGAGTCAGGAGTCAGGAGTCAGGAAATGACGGTGGGGATGGAAATTGGTTCGTGGGCGGAAATTTGCTTTTCCGCCGATCGATCTGTGTAAGGCAGAATGGGTAACTTACGACATTGAATTTTGCACTTTTGCATGCGGAGCGGGGGTCCCAGTTTGTGGTGCAAAATTCGTCGATTTTTGCGCGCTGCGATTGAGGATCGGCTCGAGATTTTTCGACAAATCAGAGAAGGGCAACGCCCAAAATTACGATAATTTACTTTCATTTCGAGTGGGTTTTGGATTGGTTTTGCGCCGGCGGACGGAACCAGCACTGGATGGTTTCCGCCAAGCGCGCAAGCAAAAAATATGTTAGTGTACGAATGTTTCGTAAGCAAGCTACGAATTGAGCCAGCCGGCGGTGGTTTGTCATTCATCGCGCACCATTTCGGTGCCGACGCCTTTGTTGGTGTAAATTTCCAAGAGGAGCGAATGGCGCAATTGGCCGTCGATAATGTGAATTTTGCGGACGCCTTTGTCGAGGATTGCCAGGCAGCCTTCGACTTTGGGAATCATGCCGCTTTCGATCGCACCGTCGCGGATCATTTGCCGGGCTTGCGTGGCAGTGAGCGAATGAATCAGGGTCTCGGGATCGTCTTTCTTTTTTCGCACGCCGTTCACATCGCTTAAGAAAATAAGTTTTTCGGCGCCCAGCGCGGTGGCGACGGCCGTGGCGGCTGTGTCGGCGTTGACGTTAAGCTTTTCTCCGCCCGGGCCCAAGCTCATCGACGGAATCACCGGCACCTGACCGGCATAACATAAGTTTTCGACGGTGGTACGGTCGACGCGAGTGACATTGCCGACGTGGCCCAAATCGATTTCGCGGCCGGCTTCGTCTTTGAGCGCAATCCGCTCGCCGAAGAGGACATTGGTGGTCCGAAAATTCAACGGCATTGCCCGGCCACCGAATTCTTCAATCGCATGGGCAATACTTTCGCAGGTTTCGTAGGCCAATACTTGTTCGACAATTTTCAGCGTGGCATCGTCGGTGTAGCGGCGGCCTTGGATGAAACGCGGCTTCAGGCCAGCCGCATCCATCGCCCGACTGATCGCGGCGCCGCCGCCGTGCACCACGACGGGGCGCATGCCAACGCTTTCCATGAAGACGATATCGACCAAGAGATGACGCAGGGCATTTTGATCTTCCATGACGCTGCCGCCCAGCTTGATGACGGTGACCTTATCGCGGAAGCGCCGAATCCAGCCCAGGGCCTCGATCAGCACGTCGGCTTTTTCAATGGCGTGTTGATGGTGCGGCTCGGCGGTCACTGGGCGTCGAACTCCCGGGTCCAATATGCGGACACTGTGGGGCGGTGTGCAAACTGCGGGGAAACATGTTATTTAACCGCTTTTGGCGGGGGGCTGTCAACGAGCGGAAGGGGGTGGAATTCATCCCGCAATTGACCGCAGAAGTGCCCCTTGGTAATCTAGTTGCAATGCGATTGCGATAAGGTCTGCCCTACTTCTGACCGCCAGGTCCTTGAGAAACGCCATGCATCGCCGTCTGACAGCTCGAGTGCTACTAGATTGCTACGGCGTGATTGCGCTGGCGGGACAAGGGCTGCACGAGTTTTTGGATGACGATGGTTGCGACCGTGCAGAACAATCTATCCCGGCGATGGTTGTTCCAGCACAGTATGGCGGACAGACACAAGAGGCTGGACAGCCCCTCGTGGTTCAGTCGCCAGGAGGCGGCCATGTTCACGATTGCGACAACTGTCCGATTTGCCAATTTCAAGCATTAGGGCAACATTTCGTCGCACCGCCGCCCGCGGATAACGGGCTGGCCAGATGCAACATTCCTTCGCCGAGCCAAGTTGAATCGGCTCATTGCGCGGCAGTGTTCTCTCCCGCTCAGCCACGCGCGCCTCCGATGGTTTCCTAACTAGGCGGTCTGTTTGCTTTTGAATTGCGTGGGCGTGCTTGTCTGCGCCTGGCGCGAAAACTCTTTCCGCAGGAGAATTCATTCATGAATGTCGATATTCGTGCGCGTACGCGCGTACTACGTGGCTTTACGCTTGTCGAACTACTTGTGGTCATCGCGATCATCGGCATATTGATTGCGCTGTTACTGCCGGCGGTACAGTCTGCCCGGGAGGCGGCGCGGCGCACGGGATGCAGCAATAATTTGAAGCAGATCGGGCTGGCGCTGCAGAATTTTCACGGGGCCCGCGGCATGTTTCCATCGGGATACATTTCCAAGCCAGGCGGCGTGATGGGTGCGGCGAATTCGGATACGGGCGATGCCGGCCCGGGCTGGGCATGCCTGTTTCAGGCGTTGCCGTTTATGGGAGAAACCGCCGCACAGCAGGCCTTTGACAACACGTTAACGTGCTGGGACCCGAAAAATGCCACGGCAGCGGCCGCGGTGATTGCGGTGTTTCGGTGCCCGTCGGTCGGGGATGATACACCAACTTACACGGTCAAAGATGCCAGCGGCGCGACGCTGGCTGTTTTTTCGCGATCGCACTATGTGGCTTGTTCCGGGAAGCCGGATGTATGGGCCGATCCTACCGGCACGTTGATTCCGCAATTAGCCAACGGAGTTTTCTTTCGCAACAGCAAAATTCGTATCAAGGATATTACCGACGGCACAAGTCGCACCATGCTATTTTCGGAACAGACGCCGGCACACAGCGATTCGACCTGGGTGGGAGTGGAGCCAGGAGCGCAAACGTGTCCCACCCAATTCTATTCGTTGGCGGGCTGCGACGAAGCTGCGCCACAAGTCGAGTTTCACAGCGGGCCCGGGTTGGACGAAGTTCCGCCGGTGATCAAACCGCCCAATGATATGTTTCCCGGTTATGTGGACGAAACGCATTCGGAACACGTGGGCGGCTGCAACATTTTAATGGGGGACGGCGGCGTGCACTGGGCCTCGGACACGATCGATCCCAATACTTGGGCGGCAATGGCCACGCGCGCCGGCGGCGAAACGGAGGAGATGAACCAATGACGATGCACATCAATATATCCAGCCCGCGGACGAAACCGCCGGTTGAATGTATGCCGACTCAGCGAGACACTGCACGGCGGTACATGCGCATATTGCGGTGGAGTATGTGGCTGTTTCTGACAGTCCCGGTGTTGGTCGGGTGCAGTGGCAGCCAGCCCGCGATCGCCAAAGCGAACGTGAAGTTAGTCGAAAAACTACGGGCGGCCGTCTCCGCCAAAAACACCGATTGGCTGGAATCGACGGCCAAGCAAATCGAGACAGCTCGGCGACAGGGAAAACTATCGGACGAGGAAAACGCAGCGCTGGAACCGATTGTGGCCGACGCACGCGGCGGACAGTGGGAGGAAGCGAATTCACGGTTGAAGGCTTTAATTAAGGCTCAATATGGGCGGTGAAAGAAGATGATTTGGTAGACGTAAGTTACACGGCAATTTAAACTTAAGACTATTTTTTCAGCAAGTTGTAGCGATTGCTGGCTGTCTACAGGAACTATAAAAAAATTCCTTGACCCGTCTGAATGATGCATGTACAACTATTAATAGTTGCATATACATTGCATGTTGCCCAATGCAGCTCGATCCCTTGTGGAACGTCTCAAGCAGCGTGCGTGCTTAATGCGATTGCTCCGGAATAGAGCGAAGCGCAGGATCGGGCCACTGTCATGGATGGATTGACTGCGAAAAGTTTAGTCCTCGGGGAAGCTTCAACCAGCAGGAAAAGCCATGCACGCTAAGACTTCAGTATTAAGTTTTTGCTCCGCACTTGGATTGATTCTTGTCGCCGCTCCAGCGATTGCTCAGCTATCGGCATCGGCGACAATTTCGACAAGCCAGCTAGTTAGCCCGTTCACATACACGATCGATCTGACGAATACGGGCAGCAGTCCCATCAGTACGTTCTGGTTCGCATGGACGCCACCAGGTCAGCCGACGGAATATTCGTTCCTTCCTTCGGTGCCAACATCGCCGAGTGCGCCGTCGGGTTGGCTTGACCCAGTCGTGAGCGGTTTTCCAGGGTACAGTATTGAGTATTACGATGGCGCCGGCGGCACTAACGCCATTCAGCCAGGGCACGACGGATTATTTCAATTTACCAGCGCCGATTCTCCCACGACGCTCCAAGGAAAGGCTTTCGGCGTTTATCCGATTTTGGATTCTACGATGTATGCCAGTTTTCCGGAGAGCGGTTCAGATGTGGTTTTTTCAGCCACGTTTGTGCAGGTGCCGGAGCCATCTAGCATTGTGCTAGCTGGCCTTGGCGGGCTGGCGGGCTTGATGGCGTGGCGCCGACGACGTTTGGCGGGTGCCTGAACAGAGCGGTATAAAACAGAAGGCAACAACGACGGGTGTCTTACTAAGGGGTAAGACGCCCGTTTTTTTGCGCGCCGCCTCGGGAGTGGAATTCGCTGCCCTAGTTGATTGGTAGGTCGTACCGTGGTTTTAGGCGGCTAGGGGAGGGGAAAGGCGAATGCTATATTCATCGGACGAGTGTTTCGCAAGCCCGGTGTTTTAGGAAAAGCTGATCGAGATGCTATCTCCCATCGCCATTGTGCTGGCTGCCGGCAAGGGAACGCGGATGAAGTCCGATCTGCCCAAGGTACTGTTTCCGGTTTGCGGACGGCCGATGGTGGAATACGTACTAGAAGCACTGGCGCAGGTCGGCGTTGAGCGCATGGTGGTGGTCAACGGCTACCGCGGCGATTTGGTGCGAAAAATGCTGGGCGATTGGCAGGGCGTAGAGTTTGTCGAACAATCGCCGCAGTTGGGGACCGGGCATGCCGTAATGATGTGCCGCCAGGTATTGGAAGGATACACCGACCCAATTCTGATCCTGACGGGCGATTCGCCCTTGGTTCAGCCCACCAGTCTAAAGGCTATGTTCACGGACTTCGAGAGGAGTGGTGCGGCATGTCTGATGGGGACTGCCATTAAACAGAACCCAGCGGGCTTGGGGCGTGTCGTACGGGATGCCGCCGGCAACTTCCAGGCGATTGTGGAGGAGAAAGACGCCACGCCCGGGCAACTGGCCGTCCGCGAAGTGAACATGAGCTATTACCTGTTCGACAGCCGCGAGTTATGGCATGCGTTGGATCAGGTACGCAACGAGAATGCGCAGGGGGAGTATTACATCACCGATTGCCCTGGTATCCTGAAAGCGGAAGGAAAAGACGTGCGGGCCCTGGCTGCGCTAGCCGCCTGCGAAACGCTGAGCGTCAATACCGTCGACGAACTGGCCGAGGTGGAAAAGGAACTGATCAAAAGTCGGCTTTCGGGACCACGGACTACTGACAACTGACCACCGGCCGTTGCCAACTGCCCGCCATGAACGATCTGAAAATCTTCAGCGGCCGTGCGAATCCCGCCCTGGCGGGGAAAATTGGCGAGTATTTGGGTTTGCCGCTGGGGAAAATGACGATCGGCAATTTTCCCGACGGCGAAATTTCTTGCAAAATCGATGAAGATGTACGGGGCCGCGATGTGTTCATTGTGCAGCCGACTTGCCCGCCGGTGAACGAGAATTTGATGGAGCTGTTGATTATGATCGACAGTTTCCTGCGCGCCAGCGCGTTCCGCATTACGGCTGTATTGCCTTATTTCGGCTATGCACGGCAAGATCGTAAAGATGCTGGCCGGGTGCCGATTACGGCAAAATTGGTCGCCAACATCATTACCCGCGCGGGCACGGATCGGGTGTTGGCCATGGACTTGCACGCTGCACAGTTGCAGGGTTTTTTCGATGTGCCGGTCGATCATTTGTATGCCGCTCCGGTGCTGAACGAATATTTTCGTGAACAGAACTTAACTAAGAGCGACATCGTGATCGTGAGCGCCGACGAAGGGGGCATTAAACGCGCCTTGGGGCATGCCAGCCGATTGGGCGCTCCGCTGGCCGTGGTGGACAAGCGGAGGACCGGCCCCGATTCGACGAAGCAGGAAAACATCATCGGCGCGTCGGTGAAAGATAAAATCGTACTCATGTTCGACGACATGATCAGCACGGCTAGCTCGATTTGCGGCGCCTCCAAAGTTCTGAAAGAAAATGGCGCCCGGCAAATTCACGTGGCGGCCACGCATGGCGTGCTGGTTGGGCCAGCCATCGAGCGGCTTTCCAGCGCCCCGATCGACACGGTCGCCATCACTGACACCATTCCGCTTAAGCCGAATCAAACGCTGCCGAAGATCAAAGTGGTTTCCGTGGCGTCGCTATTGGGGCAGGCGATTAAGCGTATTCACCGAAATGAATCGGTGAGCATGCTGTTTGGGTAAGAAACTTCGAAGGATATCAGTGGGCGCCGACGCGCAGATCCGCCGCTAGTGGAATTGGAAAATCCCCCCATATTTTCTGCAAAGTTGACTTTCCCCTTTTCACAGGCTTAGATTGAATTACGGGGGTTTGCTAGCCACGATCGGAACACGGAGAATTTCGTGGCCAATTTTGGAGGCATTTATGTCAGCTGCAAAACGGAACAAATTTCTAGTGTTTTTTCGTCGCACTCGCGCGCTGTGGCTCGCTTTGGCTATGTTCACTGTCGGCGTGCAATCCGTTTGGGCGCAATACGGCGTGCCGATGATACCGGGAATGACGCCTTACGTTCCCAGAACGAATCGTACTAACAATAACAATCCGAATTCGAATCAGAATTCACCGATGCCCTTCCAAGGCACGGCCACCATCACAGGCATTGGATCGTCCGGTCTGGAAGTAATCGACGCCAATGGAAAAAACTGGCGATTGGCGCCGGAAAAGAATTGTGTGATCGAGGTGACGGGCACGGCCGATCCCAGTTTTCTTAAACCGGACATGCTGGTACGATTTTCCGCTCAGTTCGACAAAAAAGGAAACGCGACTGCACCGGTAAACGAATTGGAAATTGTTTCTCCGCAGGCGGCACTAAATTCGATCAAGCAAGAAGTTGCCGGCAAAAAGGACGTGTCGGATAATATCAATGGCGCGCTGATCGGTCACATCAAGAGCATAAAAAATAATCAATTAACGGTGCAAACAACCAATGGGACCTATGCAGCAGCGTTGAGTCCCAATCCTTCGATCAAAGTCAACGTGAGCGATTTCCGCTGGGCAGCAGTGGGTGACAAGGTCGATGCCAGTGGGTATTACTCGCCTCAAGGCCTAGCGATGGCCAAGGAGATGCGAATCACGCTTTCCAACACCTTGGGCGAGACGGGCAAAAAGAAAGCTACGACCAAGGCCGCCGGCACGTCGAGCACTACGACCAAGTAAAACTTGCCCGCAGTTAGCCCCTGGGTCGAACTTCGTCCCTTTTCAGATTCCACTTTGGCCCAGGGTATCGATGAGGCCACCGATGTTGTCGGCCAGTGCTGGATGGCTGGCTTCAAATCGCTGGGCGGTCTCTCGCAACCGCTTCACTAACGAATCTCGCTTTGCCGTTTGTGCGGCGGGCGTCTGCGGGAGGGTTTTTGCGCTAGTCTGCAAAGCCGCTTGAATTTCCGCAAGGGACTGAAGGAGTTGTTGTCGTAAAGCGGGATCGACTTTGTCGAGTTGCGCCAGGTCGTGGTGCAACTGATCGAGGGTTGCTTTCAATTGATCTGGATTAGTCGACACAATTCGGCTCCCTGCGCGGTGACGGTTTGCCTGTGCGTCCTGATTATACTGCCGCGCCCTCGCGATTCCAGCACGAATGCTACTTCCGCATTCCGGACGCCAATCCACCCTGTTCAGCAGACCTTGATCATCGTTATGCTGACCGTTCTGGTATCGACCGGTCGATGAAGCGCTTTCGCCTAGGGAGAAATCTATGCCGACCACCGTTTTACCGACGACCCAACGCCCTGCGTGGAAAGCCCTGGCACAACACGCCGAGCAAATCCGCGCCACCCATTTGCGGAAACTATTCGCCGACGATCACGAGCGCGGAACCCGTTTAACGCAGCAAGCGGTCGGCGTTTACTTCGATTATTCCAAAAATCTGATCACCGACGAAACGCTGCGACTGTTATTGCAGTTGGCCGCCGAAAGCGGATTGCGCGAACGCATTGCGGCCATGTTCGCCGGCGAAAAAATCAACGTGACGGAACGCCGCGCCGTGCTGCACGTAGCGCTGCGGGCTCCTAAGGGCGAAAAGATCCTGGTCGATGGGCAGGATGTCGTGCCGGAAGTCCACGCGGTGCTGGATAAAATGGCCGCTTTTTCCAATCGAATTCGCAGCGGGCAATGGCGCGGGCACACGGGCAAGCCGATCAAAAACATCATTAACATCGGCATCGGGGGGAGCGACCTTGGCCCGGTCATGGCCTACGAAGCGCTGCGATTTTATAGCGATCGGAGTCGCACGTTTCGGTTCGTCTCCAACATTGACGGCACTGATTTTGCCGAAGCCAAGCACGATTTGGATCCGGAGGAAACGCTGTTCATCATTTCGTCCAAAACGTTCACGACGTTGGAAACGATGACCAATGCTCAAACGGCGCGCCAATGGTCGCTAGCAAAACTGAAGGACGAGAAGGCGGTGGCCAAACACTTCGTCGCTGTTTCCACGAATGCCAAGGAAGTCGCCAAGTTCGGCATCGATACGGCCAACATGTTCGAGTTTTGGGATTGGGTGGGGGGCCGCTATTCGTACGATTCGGCCATCGGGCTGTCGCTGATGATCGCCATTGGTCCGGAGCGATTCCACGAAATGCTGGCGGGCTTTCACGCCATGGACGAACATTTCCGCACCGCGCCGCTGGAAAAAAACCTGCCGGCGCTCTTGGGTCTGATTGGCATTTGGTACAACAATTTTCTTGGCGCCCAGACCGTGGCGATCTTGCCATACGACCATTACTTGGGCCGGCTGTCGGCATATTTACAGCAACTGGATATGGAAAGCGACGGCAAAAGCGTCGACTTGGATGGCGACCGCGTGTCGTATCAAACCGGCCCGATTGTCTGGGGTACGCCCGGCACCAATGGACAGCATGCGTACTATCAACTAATCCATCAAGGGACGAAGCTGATTCCGTGCGACTTCATCGGCTTTGCGCAAACGTTGAATCCGCTGGGACGGCATCACGAAGTGCTGATGGCGAATTTCTTCGCTCAAACCGAGGCACTGGCTTTCGGCAAAACTCGCGAGCAAGTGGTCGCCGACGGCGTGCCCGATTATCAAGTGCCGCACCGTGTATTCGAAGGAAACCATCCGACGAACACGATTATGCTGGATAAACTGACCCCGGAGGCCCTGGGGAAAATCATCGCCCTGTATGAACACAAAATTTTTACCCAGGGAACTATCTGGCACATCAACTCGTTCGATCAATGGGGTGTAGAATTGGGCAAGGTGCTGGCGGTGCGGATTATTCCAGAATTGGAGAACGCATCGGCGCCGCTGAAACACGACAGCTCTACGAACACGTTGATCGGCCGATATCGAAAGTCGGGAAGTAAATGAGCGGTGCAGCACAGGTATGATCGAACTGGCCCCTTCCATTCTTGCTGCGGATTTTTCTCGCCTGGGCCAGCAGGTTTCCGATGCTTTGGCGTGCGGCACGAAGCGAATTCACTGCGACATTATGGACGGCCATTTCGTGCCGAACATTTCGATGGGGCCGATGGTCGTGAAGGCCATCAAGCCGTTGGTGGCCAAAGCCGGGGCGATCATCGAAACGCACTTGATGATCGAGCAGCCGGAGCGCTACATTGGCGATTTCGTGCAGGCCGGCGCAAATTTGGTGACGGTGCACGTGGAAACCTGCCCTCACTTGAACCGCACGGTGCAGCAAATCCGCGAGTTGGGCGCTCAGGTGGGCGTGGCACTGAATCCGGCCATGCCATTGATGATGCTGGAAGAAGTGCTGAACGACGTCGACTTGGTGTTAGTGATGACGGTGAATCCAGGCTTTGGCGGGCAGGAGTTTATTTCTGAAAGCGTGGATAAGATTGGGCGGCTGAAAAAAATGTTGGCGGCGCGCAAGTCGCCTCGACGCGGAGATGTACACATTGAAGTCGACGGGGGGATTCACCTGGGCACGATTGCGACAGCAGAAAAAGCTGGCGCAACGATTGCCGTGTGCGGTACGGCGGTGTTCAACCGCGAAGGCAGTGTGGCTGAGAATATTGCGGCGCTGCGAAAGGCGGCAGGAAATTAGCTATTGGCGGGTTTCGCTTGCGCTCGGTTTTCAAGCCAGCGCTTGAATGAAGTCTGGCTTTCGCCGGAAGGTCTGCCGGCCAACAAGCCTTCTACGCTGAGATCTTCATCTAAATCTGGCCAATGTATTCCGTGACCCGCTCCGACCAACCGCCAATGATTCCGTTCGGCGGCTGTGCCATGAGAAAGCCTGGGGAACCATGCGAGCGGCGCAGAAATGACGCGGCCATCGGATAACTGGACCGACAAAGAACTGTCGTCGACACGAACGTCGGTCGCTGTCACCGCACTAGAGTCAATCGAAGTACTCATTCCAGGAATCCAATAACTGTTGGTGATGTTCGATCACGATTCTCTCTATTCGATTGATTTCGTGTGCTCCGAACCCATGACTCCATTGAAAACGGACGGGATCGAGCCAAAACTTTGCATCTGCTGCGTCGCGCTCCACGTGAATATGAGCAGGTTCATCTCGGTCGCCGGCATAAAAGAAAAACCGATATGGCCCGACCTTAAGCACTGTGGGCATAAATGCATAATATAAGTATATCTTGAACGAAACAACTCTTTGTTAACTCTCTTGCAATCTTCTAGTTAACCCACAGCCCAATTCATTTCCAACGGCGGGCGACTTCGACCAGGGTGCGGAGCATGCAGGCGGTGGCGCCGCCGTCGAGCCAGGGTTTAGGCTTATCCATGAAGGCTGGGCCGGCGATGTCCAGATGCGTCCACGGCACGTCGCCGACGAATTGCTCTAAGAATTTGGCGGCAGTAATAGCGCCGCCCCAGCGGCCATCGCCGACATTTTTGATGTCGGCCACGTCGCTTTTGATTTGCTCGTCGTAGATTTCGGGCGTCATTGGTAATTGCCAGATCGGCTCCCCGGTATGCCGCGCAGCCTTGAAAATCTCATCGCACCAGGGCTGATTGTTCGTCAAGGCACCGACGGTTTCTGTCCCGAGCGCCACCACACACGCGCCGGTGAGCGTCGCCAGGTCGATCATTTTGGCCGGTTTTTGATCGAGGGCCACGTTGAGCACGTCGGCCAAAACCAGACGGCCTTCGGCATCGGTATTGTGAACTTCAATCGTGCGTCCGCTACGGGCCATAAGCACGTCGCCCAATTTGAACGCCGCGGGCCCCGTCATATTTTCGACCAGGCCCATGAGCCCGACAACATTGATCGGTAATTTCAGCCGGGCAATCGCCTGCATGGCGCCAAGGACGGTGGCGGCGCCCGCCATATCGCACTTCATGGTGAGCATGCCGTCGGTGGGTTTCAGCGACAGTCCGCCGGAATCGAAGGTGACTCCTTTGCCGATGAGCGCCAAGATCGGCGCGTCGGTTTTTGTGCCGGTGTAGCGCAGAATAACCATGCGCGGCGGACGAGCAGAACCGCGCGCAACGGCGAGCAAAGAACCACAGCGTTCTTGTTCCAGGCGCGCTTGATCCCAGATTTCACACGCCAAGCCGTGGGCCTTGGCAACTTCGCGAGCCTCGGAGGCAAAAGTTTCGGGATAGATGTTGTCGGGCGGCTCGTTCACCAGCCGTCGTGTGAGATTCATGCTTCCGCCCAGCACTGCGCCGGCGGCAATCGTTTTTTCATCGCTGCCCGACCACAAAATTTCGTCGAACGGCTGCCGCTTTTTTTCCGCCCGATATAAATCTTGCCCTTGGCAGCCAACGATAGCGCCGGCCACGGCCGCTTCGGTCAGATCGGCTTTGGTGTCGCCCAGAAAATATGCCACAACAGCGCGTTTTTTGCCGGCCAATTGTTTGGCAGCCGCGGCAGCAGCGCGGAAAGCGACACCGGCATTGAATTTTTCGCGATCGCCCAAACCGACAAGCAATAGATGACCGGAGACGATTCCAGGGGGCGCCAGTAGAGGCGTCAGCTCGTAAAGTTTGCCGCTAACTTCTTGCCGCTCGATCAGTTTGGCCAGCAATCCATCGGTGGCTTTGTCGGTCTCGGCAACGGGCTTTGGAATTTTTGCATCCGATAGTTTTTCGCCCGAAAAAATCCCCAGGACTACGGCATCTGCCGCAGTTGTCGCAAGCGCCGATTGGCAAAGTTTGATTTTCATAGCAGCGATTTTAGCCAATCAACCGCTGCCAGATTAGCCCCCGGCAGCTAAACTTGGGAAGCTAGCGATTAGCAATGGGGCAATTAACCGTCGGTGGAGATAGCGAGCCTGATGGGTTATCGAAATTTGCGGGAATGCATCGACGATTTAGCGGCCACGCGCCAATTGGTTCGCGTGGAAACGCCGGTCGACGCAAATCTTGAAGCCGCCGAAATCCACTGCCGGGTGAACCAGGCCGGCGGCCCTGCCGTTTTGTTCACGCAAGTAAAAAACTGCGCCTTTCCGATGGTGTGCAATCTGTTTGGCACGATCGATCGGGCGCGCTACATTTTCCGCGATTCGTTGGATCATGTACGACGCCTGATAGAAATGAAAATCGACCCGCGCGTTATCCTTAAGCATCCATCGCAATGGGTTGGCGCAGCGAGGACTGCGTTCACGCTGCTACCGAAGCAGGTAACTGCAGGGCCGGTGCTGGATAATCAAACGACCATCGACCGCTTGCCGCAGTTGAAGTGCTGGCCGAACGACGGCGGGGCATTCATTACGCTGCCACTGGTTTACACCGAAGATCCCGACCATTTTGGCTGGCGGAATTCCAACTTAGGCATGTACCGGGTGCAGATGTCGGGGGGCCAATATCGAGCGAATGAGGAAATTGGTCTGCACTATCAAATCCATCGCGGGATTGGCGTGCATCATGCCGCGGCAGTCCGACAAGGCGAACCGTTAAAAGTCAACATTTTTGTTGGCGGCGCGCCGGCAATGATGGTTGCCGCAGTTATGCCGTTGCCGGAAGGGATGCCGGAATTATCGTTCGCCGGCGCATTAGGCCGCCGCCGCATTCCTTTGATTGATGGAACCATAGCGGCATCGCGGCACCCTCACCGCGGCCCTCTCCCAAAGGGAGAGGGAGGAAGGCAACTGCCAATCTATGCCGAGGCCGATTTTTGCATCTGTGGCACGGTCGATCCGCAGCGAACTTTGCCTGAAGGGCCGTTCGGCGACCACTTGGGCTATTACAGCGTGGCCCACGAATTCCCGGTCTTGCGAGTCGAGCGAGTGTATCATCGCACCGATGCGATCTGGCCATTCACCGTCGTCGGCCGGCCGCCGCAGGAAGATACGGTGTTCGGTAAGTTGATTCATGAACTGACCGGGCCGATCATTCCCACCGTGATTTCCGGCGTGCGCGCGGTGCATGCCGTGGACGCGGCCGGCGTGCATCCACTGCTGCTGGCGATCGGCAGCGAGCGCTACACGCCATTTGCCGAACTCGCCCGTCCGCAAGAATTACTTACGCAGGCCAATGCCATTTTGGGACAGGGCCAATTATCGCTTGCGAAATATTTGTTGATTGTCAACGGCGCCGACGATCCGCAGTTGGATATTCAGAACGTTGAACAGTTTTTCCTGCATGTGCTTCGGCGGATTGATTGGCGACGGGATTTGCATTTTCAAACCTGCACTACGATCGATACGCTGGATTACTCGGGTGGCCGACTGAACGAAGGCTCCAAAGTTGTTATCGCAGCCACTGGCCCGGCGCGGCGCGAATTGCCGACTGAACTTCCGCCCAACCTCCGGTTGCCTGATGGATTTCGTGATCCGAAGGTTTGCCTACCCGGTGTGCTGGCTGTTTCGGGACCGAAATACTCGATCGCTGACGGCAACGCTGACAAGATTGTGTCCCAATTTTGTGCCGCTATTTCACCGACCGATTCGGTTAATGGTTTTCCGTTGATCGTCATCGTCGACGACAGCCAATTCACGGCAAAAACGCTCGCCAACTTCCTGTGGGTAACATTCACACGTAGCAACCCGGCGGCCGATATCGACGGCATCGGAGCATTCTGCGAAAACAAACATTGGGGGTGCACGGGTTCGCTTGTGATCGATGCCCGATTGAAACCGCATCACGCGGCGCCCTTAGAAGCCGATCCAGAAGTAGCGCGGCGGGTAGATCCGTTGTTTGCTCGGGGTGGCCCACTGGCAGGAATGGGTTAAGGTCCGACGCCACGACCATGCTAGAATACCAGCATGCAACTTCCATCGTGGTTTCTGCTAACGTGCTTATTCCTGCTAGGCACGATCGTCGGCAGTTTTCTGAACGTGGTAATTTATCGGTTGCCGCGCGGACTTAGTTTGGTGCGTCCTGGCTCGCAATGCCCAAGCTGTAATCATCCAATCCGGTGGTACGATAACGTGCCCATTGTTGGATGGCTGTGGTTACGAGGCCACTGCCGCGATTGCGGAGTGGCGATTTCCGCGCGCTATCCGCTGTTGGAATTAGCGGTGGGACTAATGTTTTTGGCACTTGGCTGGACCGATTGGGTGCGGCCGCAGCAGGCCAGCATGAGTGTTGTTGCGGATCAAGCCATCGTTCAGAATGCGGCTCAGAACCGTGCAGGTGAAGGTGCCGGCAATGTGCCCGAGGCTGTGCTTTTGTCGACGTCGACAACGGAAATCTACACGTGGCCGTTGGCCTATCACCTGTTGCTGGTTTGTCCGCTGCTGGCGGCTGCACTGATCGATATCGACGGCAATCGCTTGCCGAGGCAATTGATCACCTGGCCCGCAGCGGCTGGAATTTTGATTGCGATGTTTTGGCCGCCAGTCCAGGTATTCCCGCTGTTTCGTCCTCCACCAGCGGCTGTGGATTCGATCAATCTAAGTCCTTTGGCAACCTCCTTTGCCGGAATGCTGGCCGCGGTGGTGATTCGATTGGCAATTCAGCGATTTCTTAGCGTGGCGCGGGCCCGAGAGATGGGCCTCTGGAATTGCACATTGGCTCTGTACGCGGTGGGAGCGTTCTTGGGATGGCAAGCGGTGCTACTGATCGCAGGATTGGCGATTGCGTGGTCTTTCATCCGAGAGTTGCCGGCATGGAAAACGGCGCTAATTCACATCCCGCCAACTGCCGTAGCATTCATGGCAACGTTAATTTGGTGTTTGACAGAGCGGAATTTGATCGCGGGCGGATAACCACTTTTCGAACTTAGCGCGATCGACGGCGCGGCGCACGGCTTTTGTCACTCGGCGACCGCAGATTTCTGCCAGATTCCCACGTGCGTCGGTGGATAGATGCGCACATCCCACTCGTCGGCGTGCGGCAACTGAGTGAAATCAAATCGCTCGTCCGCTTCCACACAAAAAATGCTTTCCATAGCAGCCCGTTCGACAAGGCCCGTAATTAATGCCAACATTTCCGCTGCATGTTCCGTATAAAAACTGTACGGCGGCGAACAAAATACGAGCCAAGGCGCATGCGGCAATTCCGGCCAGCGCTGTGGCCAAAGCAGCGTGTTGGCCGGCAAGATCGCGCATTTTGATTCCACTTGGAGTGCCTTGGCATTTTGGCCAATGATGTCGGCGGTGGGAAAATGCCGCTCCACAAGTGTGGCGCCGCTGGCTCCGCGGCTGATCGCCTCCAAGCCCAGCGCCCCGGTCCCGGCAAACAAATCGATGGCATGCATGCCGCGCACGTCGGTTCCCAGCAGGTTGAAAACCGCTTCGCGCACACGATCTTTCATCGGCCGAGTCCGGGCATCTGGGGTGTAAATAAGTTTCCGTCCGCGCAATGTGCCGCCAATGATCCGCGGCGCTTCGGCAACCTGCTGATCGGATGCGATTTTTTCGCGTTGCACTTTGGATTTAGGCGGTCTACCGGCCACGAATTAAATCTCCTCCACTGCGTCGACGCTTCCGTATAGTATTCCATCGCCGCTGCGACGGCGATTATGTTATGTTACGCTATGGGTGGAGCGTTCGCTATTTGTTCGTTTCCGCCAGCAAGATCGTGTGACTTTCAAATTGCACGATCAAACTCACACAGCGACACATACCGCATCGAGAAACTACCATGATCGTCGCCATGAACCGTTGCGGACCAATGGTTTTTGTTAGTCTTTTTTTGTTGGGTCATTGTGCGCTTTCGATTGCGGCAGATGCTCCGCCTTCTACTGGCGCCTCGAAACAATCTGTTTCCGTCGGCGGCGCCGCAAAAGCCCAGGATCCCGCTTCCAACGGCACGTCCGCCGCAAACGCCGCTACCCCGTCTGCTGCCTCAACCGAATTTCGGCGATTATTTGAACAGTGGCAATCGGCGCTGGCCGACGTGGCTCGAGCTCAGGTACAAATAAATCCTCACATAACCACAGCCGAAGGGCGCGAAGCAATCTTTCAAGAATACGGGGGCGCCGCCGCACGGGCCAATGCCCTGGAAATACAGCTGCAAGCCGCGGCTGAAAAGGCATTCGTCGCCGGCAATCGAGATCCGGAGATCGGCCAACTCTTGTTCACGATGGTGGTGGCCAACATCCGCAAAGACAATTACGAAGAAGCTCTGCGGCTGGCGAAGCTGTTAATTGATGGCAAGTATGCTGACAAGGACGTTTATCGCTTGGCGGCCACTTCCGCTTTTGCCACGATGCAATTAGACGAAGCGAAGAAATATCTGGAATCGCTCGGCGACGGCAAAGTCCCCGCCGAACCTGATCTAGAAACACTGGCGGCGGAAATTGAACACTACCGGCCGGCTTGGGAGCGCGAACAAAAGCGTCGGCAGGCCGAATCTAAAGCCGGCGATTTGCCCCGCGTAAAACTCAAAACCAGCCGCGGCGATATTGTTGTGGAACTTTTTGAAAACGATGCCCCGAACACGGTGGCCAATTTTATCAGCCTGGTGGAGAAGGGAATTTACGACAACTCTCAATTTCACCGCGTGTTGCCCGGCTTCATGGCTCAAGGGGGCGACCCGTTGAGCAAAGACCCCGTTCAAAACAAAGATAATATCGGCAAAGGCGTCCCCGGCTATACCATCGACGACGAGTTCAAATTACCGGGCCATCGCGATCATTTTAGAGGCACGTTGAGCATGGCTCACACGGCACAGCCCAACTCCGCCGGCTCACAGTTTTTCATCATGTTTGCTCCAACGCCGAGTTTAGACGGAGCATACACCGCCTTTGGCCGGGTAGTCGAAGGCATGGAGGTGCTCTCTAAATTGCAGCGGATCGATCCCGACAAAGAGCGCGACCGCCCAAGCGGCGCGCAGCCGGATAAAATCGTCAAGGCCGAAGTGCTGCGTAAGCGTGACCATTCCTATGAGCCAAAAACTATTCCGCCAAAATAGCACGGCCTGCGCTCGGCGGTCACAGCCAGATCGAAAGTCCGGATAGGCGATTGAAAATGGAAGCCGTTCCTTTAGCCATTGCTTCGGCGCCGCTGGCGTTTTATTTGTTCTTGTTGGGAGTGATCAACCTGCGCCGGCGGCCAACGGTGATATCGGGTTCTGTTGACGCAGCCGGGTTGGCCTTCGCGGCCAGCGGCCTGCTTCTCGTAGGACCGATGAATTTATTTTTGCCCGCGGCGGCCGCGGTTCGATTTGGCCCGTTTGCGTGGCTTTTGCTTCTGGCGTGTTATGGCTTAGGCGTTTTGCTGTATATCCTTGTCGCCCGGCCTCGGTTGGTGATTTTCAATATTCCCGTCGAACAATTTCGGCCGCTGGTGGAGCAAACCGTGCGACGGCTTGACAGCGATGCGCGCGTGGCAGGCGACGCGATGCAGCTGCCTCAATTCTCGTTGCAGTTTCATTTTGATAACGCTGCGGCCATGCGAAATGTTTCGCTGGTGGCCACAGGCGAGCGGCAAAGCTATTCCGGCTGGAAACGGTTGCAGGCTGAGTTGGCCGGCGTCCTGCGGAGCATTGAAGTGCCGCGCAATCCGCGTGGTTTCACTTTTTTAGCTTGTGCATTGGCGCTGGTGGGTTGGCCACTGTCGCAACTCCTGCAAACCTCCGGTCCGGCGGTCGCCCAACAACTGCGCGACATCCTTCGCCTGTAGTTGCGATTGCAGCCCCGCGCCGACGCTAGCTGGCATTATTGGAATGAACTTTTCTCACTTCTGCGCGACTTAATAGATAGAGTCAGTGGGACGTAGCTGAAAGGAATCCTCAAATGGCTGATGGCCGGATCCCGCAGATCGAGGCCATGTACTGCACCCACGCTCCGGCATTGCTCGAGTACCTACAGCGGAATTTTGGATCTTGCGCCTCGGCCGAGGATTTGCTCCAAGAGACGTTCCTACGCTGGTTGCGCCGCAGCGATGCAGAAAACTCCGCTGTTTCCCCGCGCGCGTTTTTATTTGGCATTGCGCGACATGTAGGTTTGACGGCGCTACGTCGCGCAAAAAAAACACGGACGGTACCGATCGATGAAGTTGCCGCCACGCAGGGCGCTGATAGCGCAGCAGATTTGGAGCGGATGCGGATCGCCATGGCCGAGTTGCCTGAGCAGATCCGCGAAACGTTGGAATTACGATTGCGCGATGAACTTTCCTACGAAGAAATCGCGGCCGTGCTTGAGATCCCCGTGGGCACCGTGCGATCGCGATTGCACACGGCACTGCGATTGTTGCGCGAGGCGATGATTTAACGAGGTTTCGACATGGATATGCAAAAGATTGAACCGTTGCTGATGGATTACGCGCTGGGCGCCACATCTGCGGAAGTTTCAGCATTGATCGAAGCTTTCCAGGAAAGAGACATCGAAGTGCGGGCTCGCCTACGACAATGGCAGGAAATAGCCGATTTGACGCGCCGTGCTACTGCGCCGCATGAAACTGTTGCCGTGCCGGTTTTTCCTCGTTCGCGTTTGCAAACTGCTCAGCGCACCGCGCAATGGCGGCGAGCAGCGGTGTGGGGCGCGGCCATGGCAGCGTGCTTGGTGTTAGGCTACATGATCGGCACTCAAGCGCACGATCGGCCAGAGGTTGTGTCATTAGCTGCAGGATTGCCCAAGACGAGGCTCGCCGCGCCTGCGGCTTCAGACGTTCCTATGGCCACGGTGAATGACTTCTGGTCGCAGTCGCGGTTATTGGCTGCTATCCAGCGAACTAGTAATCGACAGCCGAAATCTCGATCCTCATGGAATTCAATCGACAATCTTTCGGTCCTGTTCCATCAATCCGGAGGCTGACAATGCGCCAACTTTTTCGCACATCCTGTTTGTTGACAGTGATTCTCTGGGCGGGTTGCGTATCGCAACGCATTGTTTGGTCGCCGGATGGCACACGCGCGGCAATCTTAGGCGACGATGGCTTGCATGTGTGCGATGTGGATGGAAAACTAACGCCAGTGCTGGTGAAAGAGGTGAAGTGCACGGAGTGGTTGCCCGATTCTCAACGGCTGATAGTCGGCATCCAGCACGAGTTGAAGAAATGGGCGGATGCAAGTCAGTCGCTTCCTGAAGATGCGGCGATTGCCAAAAAACATCTCGATGCGGTACGCGATGAGTTGGCGACAGCCTCGCACGACTGGACGGCTTTTTGGGAAAGCACGAAACAAAAACTTCAACTTACGAATGAACAATTGGCGCTGGCGCTAATGTGTATCCGCGACCAGTCGGCCGGAATGCCCGTTTTGAAGTTGGACCAGAAGGGACAACAATCGTACCAGGATCAAGCAATTCTCGAAGACACGTTGCAGATCTATAGCTTAGACAAATCGGGTGCAACTGCGGGGCCCGTTCTTTATCGCCGTGAGACGACTGGTCAAGGCGTACAAAGTTTGCGAGTTGCGCCCACCGGCAAGGCGGTGTTGGTGACATACAACGATATAAGTCGTACTACCGATCAACAACAACTATTGGATCTATTACTGGTGCCGATGGACGGTTCACAAAAAGCGATTGATTTGGGCAAATCGGCGAAGTATCCCGATTGGTCGCCGGACGGCAAGTATGTCGTTTACGTCATGCCAACAGGTTGGAAGGGGAACAACATGCAGGTATTGGTCGGCGATTTACAAAGGCTGCAAGTAATGGATGAGAAAGGAAATTTCCTGGATGCCGAGCATGCCCCCAGCGAGGATTTCGCGGGCGTGCTATTTAATGAGTTGTCTCGTGTACGGATTGCCAAGGACGGGCGGATTTTCTTTTCGGCCTCGGAGGTTTCGCTGCCAGTCGCGGCCAGGGATTTCGATGCGCGGCCAACAATTTTCTGTTTCGATCCCGGTAAACAATCAACGCTGACCAGGGTGGTGCCGCGCGGTGCGATGCAAACGGCCGGCGATGCGGCGCAATACTTCGAGTTGAGCCCCGACGCAAAATACATTTCGATACCATTTGACGATGGTCGGGTGTCGGTGCTTAAACTTGGCAGCCTCGCCAGCGACGACATACAAATTGTGCAAGGAGATGCGAAGACCGAGGGCGATAACAAAACTCAACTGGCGAGCGTTCCGGTATGGCGGACACCGACGGAACTAACTTTTGTTCGACCCACTACGGATTGGACGAGTCGCGAAGTGGTGCGCTATTCAATTCCCGACAAAACCGCCACGGTCATCAGTGGAGATTGGCCAAAGGCCGTTGGACTGAGCGCGAAATAGCTCATAAATATAAATTTACCGATCTGACGCCGCCGCCTGTTTCTTGGCGAGTTTCATTTCGCGCTGCACATCCGGCGGCAGGACGTTAAAGCGGATGCGGAAGGCGCGGTAGCCGGCAGCCAATTCTTTGGGGTAAAGCTGCTCGATTTCGTGGCGTAGGGCCGTGGCCGATTCGAAACCGTCCAGCCGGGCATCGTCGTCGGTCAATTCCGGCAAAGCCACTTCATCGACCGTTGAAATCTGGATGTAGCCCACGCCGGGAATATAGCTTCGTTGGCCGGGCTTCATTTTGCGCCATTTCCAGAGCCGGACGGTTTGCGTTTTCCGTCCTTGGCGAATCCAATCGAGAAATTTTTTCTTAAACAGCAGCACAGCCGAACACGTATGAGAAAGATGGGCGGAAAGACCGAAGCCCGAAAGACCGCAGCAAACTTCCGAACCAATCACGCCAATTTATTAATTGTTGCGAAAGAAAGTCGTCTGATCGTCGTCATCGTCGTCCAACAGTTTATCCAATTCCTCGTCCTCGTCCGGGCGATGCGAACCTTGGGTGGTGTCTTCCATCGAAATCGTATCCACCGCGGCCACGGCATGGCTTTTTCTTGACCCTGTCATGGATACATTGTCTCCATACACAATGCGCAAAGTGACTGTGCCAACCGTCAGAAGTTCGCCCGATGATAGGGGCGCCGTTTCCACACGCTGTCCACTTACAAACGTGCCGTTGAGGGAACCCAGATCGCGAACCATGATTCGGCCCTGGTCGGCGAACAATTGGCAGTGCTGGCGGCTGATCAGGGCATGCGTTAATTTCAGCGTGGCTTCACGGCCGCGGCCGATCGTCGTGGGGAGCGTAACCACATATTCATCCGGCTGTGTGTGCGGCTCCACGACAACAAGTTTTGCTTGCATCGACCAAGCTCCTGCACCAGCGACGTGATAGCTGTGATGGTCTGGCGGCCAAACACGAGAATGCTAGGTGTGCTGCTCCGGTATCACAAACCTACTATAAAAGCGGCCGTAATGCTTCGCAACGGTTGATGAGGCGGCCCAAGTGGGGCTGATCAATGGTAGTCAAAACCGGTAATGAGAAGCGGTATATGTAGGTCAAACGCGACAGCGATTTACCCTACCCATAGATTCGTGCTTCGAATTTCGTAAGTCGCCACTGTGATGGGTCAGGGGCTTGACGGAAACACCCCTGCCGTCCTAACTTAACAGCACGCGCCGATTGCCCTTGCCACGACTCGCGCGGGACCTATAATCCCGTGGTTTTGTGCCATTCGGCCATTGCTAGCGGGGCGCCTAGAATCATCTCCCAGGGCGTATTGTTCCTATCGAACAATCGTTCACAGAGAACACGGCGTTCCCATAAAACATTGCGCGGGCGTAGCTCAGTTGGTAGAGCACCACGTTGCCAACGTGGTTGTCGTGAGTTCGAATCTCATCGCCCGCTCCTCGTTTGTAAGTAGAACTGCGCCGCGCAAAACCGATTACACAATCAACGATCGCACAAGCCCCACACTTCATCATGGCGGATACTGAAACCCAAGACACCCCAGAAGCCGACGAAGCGCCGGAGCGCCAGCGACTCAATCTGGAAGTGAAAATCGATTCCCCCAGCGCCTGCCAGCGGCATGTGACGGTGAAGATTCCGCATGAAGACGTGGAGCGCTATTTCGATCAAGCATTCGGCGAACTGATGCCCGAGGCCCATGTGCCCGGTTTTCGCGCCGGCCGCGCGCCGCGAAAACTGGTTGAGCACCGGTTTCGCAAGGAAGTGAAAGATCAGGTCAAAAGCAACTTGCTGCTGGACAGCATGTCGCAACTGAGCGACGACCAAAAATTGGCTGCGATTAGCGAGCCGGACGTCGACCTGGCGGCCGTCGAGGTGCCCGACGAAGGCCCGATGATCTTCGAATTCAACATCGAAGTTCGCCCGGATTTCGACCTGCCCCAATGGAAAGGTCTGACGGTTGAACGGCCGACACGAGACTTTACGGACAAAGATGTCGACGCCCAAATGCAGCGGATGCTAACGCAGCGGGGCCGCTTGGTGCCCCACGATGGCGACGCCAAAGCGGGCGATTACGTGACCGTCAATATGACCTTCCAGGACGGCGACAACATCATTTCCAAGGCCGAAGAACAAACGCTTTGCATTCGCCCAACGCTTAGTTTCCGCGACGGGAAAATCGAGAAATTCGACAAACTGATGACGGGCGTGAAAGGGGGCGAGACGCGCACGGCCAAGGTCAAGCTTTCCGATTCCGCGCCGAATGAAGCGCTGCGCGGCAAAACCGTTTCGGCTGCGTTTGAAGTGCTTGACGTTAAGAAGCTGGAGCTGCCCGAACTTACGGCGCATTTTCTGGAAGAGCTGGGCGGATTCAAATCGGAGGACGAATTGCGCAAGGCGCTGCGTGAAGAGCTTCATCGGCAATTGGAATATCAGCAGCAACAGCGCGCTCGCCACCAAATTACACAGGCTTTGGTTGCCAGCGCGAATTGGGAATTACCCCCTGAGCTGCTGAAGCGGCAAGCTCGCCGCGAATTGGAACGCGCCGTGCTCGAACTGCGACGCAGCGGCTTCAACGACGATCAAATTCGCGCCCATGAAAACGAACTGCGCCAAAACAATATGGTTTCGACAGCCCGGGCGCTCAAAGAACACTTCATTTTGGAACGGATTGCCGAAGAGGAAAAAATCGAAGACCAGCCGCAGGATTACGAAAACGAAATCCGGCTGATCGCTTCGCAAAGCGGCGAAAGTGTCCGCCGAGTTCGCGCCCAATTGGAAAAACGCGGCCTGATGGACATTTTGCGGAACCAGATTATCGAGCGCAAGACCATTGCATTGGTCTTACAGCACGCCAAGTTCAAGGACGTAGCGTTTAAGCCCGAATCGTTGGAGACCGAGGCGATTGACGAATCGGCGGGGGGCGGCGAGGAAGCCGAAGAAGATATTCCCGAAGCCAAACATGCCGGTGAAGCCGAGCCTCTACTCGAACCGAAGGAGCGTGTATAAGATTCTGCCGGATGGAAAATTTTGGCCGCAAACACTGGCGTTGTGACCTAAATTTCCGGTAGACGAGTAGTCGTTCGAGCCGGCGCCATTTGGCGTGTGGCCGTGGCTTTGCGAGCAAGGATGAAAAGCATGGATTTCAATTCACTGCCGTCGGATCAGTTTCTCTCGGCAATTAACCCGCAGCTGAACTACCGCGATTACCAGCGGCAGCGGATGCTAACGCTGGGGGATTTGCTGCTGGAAAACCGGATTATTTTGCTGCAGGGCGAAATTTTTGACGGCAATGCCAGCGAAGTGGTGATGAAGCTGCTGTACTTGCAAAGCGAAAATCGCCGCAAGGAAATCAATTTTTACATCAACTCGCCCGGCGGCAGCGTCACCGCCACGATGGCCATTTACGACACCATGCAAATCCTTTCCTGCCCGGTCGCTACGTACTGCGTGGGCCTGGCGGCCAGCGGCGGAGCAGTGCTGCTTGCCGGCGGCACTAAAGGAAAGCGTTACGCTCTGGCCCATGCCAAAGTGATGATCCACCAGCCTTACGGCCAGGTTGGCGGACAAGTTTCCGACATTGAAATTCAGGCCGACGAGATTCTCAAAACACGCGAATCGCTCAATCAAATTCTGGCCAAACACACCGGCCAACCGATTGAGCGAATCGCCAAAGACACCGACCGCGACCGTTACCTGACTGCCGCAGAATCCAAGGAATACGGTCTGGTCGACGAAGTGCTGCTTAAACCGCCCGCGCCGACCGACGAGGAGGACCAGAAATGACCCTGATTCCCTTCGTCATCGAAAAAACAGGCCGCGAAGAGCGGGCGATGGATATTTACAGTCGCCTGCTCAAGGACCGCATTATTTTCTTGGGCACCGCGATTAACGACGAAGTTGCCAACATCATTGTGGCTCAGTTGCTGTTTTTGCAATCGGAAGATCCGAAGGCCGATATTCATTTGTATGTGAATTCGCCGGGCGGTAGTGTATCGGCCGGCCTGGCCATTTACGACACCATGCAGTTTGTTACGTGCGACGTGGCCACGTACTGCATTGGGCAGGCTGCTTCCATGGGCGCCGTGTTGCTTACGGCTGGGGCAAAAGGAAAACGTCGGGCGCTGCCGAATGCCCGCATTATGATTCATCAACCGTTGGCCGGGGCCGAAGGCACTGCGGAAGAAATCATGATTCATGCCAAAGAATTCAAAAAGGTGAAGCAACGTCTCAACGCCATTTTGCTAAAGCACACCGGCCACCCGCTGGAAAAAATTGAACAAGACACGGATCGCGATCGCTTCATGTCGGCCCCGGAAGCGATGGAATATCGCTTGATCGACCAGGTGATCGAGCACATGGAAGTGAAAGCACCGGCAGGAAATGCCTGAGTGTTTTAATCACGCTATGTTGGAGTGTCCAAGGTAAACTACTTAGACATTCAGTCATTCCGTGATTTAGATATTTAGTGGACTGTTAGCAACTTATCCAAAATTCGTCGTTCGACGTAATACATTTCGACATTCCGCCGCGAAGGATCGGGCGGCGTCCGCCGTTTCCGCATGAGGCGAGTTATGAAAACGGGCATCTCGATTGCCATGCTGCCGCTATTGCTACTGGCAGGCTGCTGCAATATGTACAAAAACCGCGTGAACCAGCAGCTCTGGGAGCGCGAAATGCGCCTGGAGGAAAACTGCATTTACCAATTACGCTGGCAATTGGAAGACAAACAGCGTGAATTAGACGCCGCCAATGCGCGCGTCGATTCGCTTAACCGGCAAACCGATGTCTTGAAAGATCAAACGACTGGCCCGAATTTCAGCCCGCCGCCGGCTATTTCCGCTCCCACGGGCGGCGGCCGAGGCACGGAAGCACCACGATTGCCGCCGGCACCCAAGCTGCCGGACATCGATATTGGTCAGCCGTTTATTCCGGGCACCTCCAGCCCGCCTAGTAACAGCCCCAGCGGCGGAAGCTCCTCGAATCGATCCTCGGAACTACATGGTCCGGCACTGTCGCAAGCCAGCTATACGACACCCGCGACAGATTCAGCGCGGCCGAAAGATCGAGCCGACGACCGGCTGAATCCCGACGCCGAAGTCGACCGTATTATTCTCGATCCCGGTCTTACCGGCGAAGTGAATACTAGCGGCAAACCCGGCGGCGGCGTGCTGAATGTAGTTATCCAAGAGCGCGATGCGCGCGGTTCGCGGGTATTGGCCCCCGGCGACGTTTCCATTGTGGTCGTCGATCCGGCAATCGAAGGTAATGCGGGGCGCATTGCCCGGTGGAATTTCGACGCTGACCAAATCGCGCAGTACGTGCGCCGGAATCGCGACGGCGGGTCGCTCCGGTTTGAACTGCACTGGCCGACGCCGCCGGAGCACAGTGATTTGCGTATTTTCGTGCGTTTCACCACGTTCGATGGCCGACGATTGGAAGCGAACCTGCCGATCGACGCGCAGGTGGCCGATGCCGAAGGGGCCAAGCACCGCTGGACAAAATCGATGGCGTCGTTGGCGGCGCATTTGGACGACGCGCTGGCGGCGATGCCGGATCCGGATTCTGCGGACAAACCAGCGACGGATCATTCAGAGATTAAACGCAGCGTTTACGAAACGCCCGTCGAAGAACCGGCCAAGATCGAATCCGAAGCGACAAAGGCCGAGGACAACAATTCGGACAGCTGCACCACAGACGACAGCCCCTCGGACGGCAATCCGTATACGCATAATCACCGTCCAACGTGGTCGCCGAATCGGTGATATCTATCGAGCCGTGGCGACTCCTACAACATCTTTCCCAGCCGGGCGATCAAATCGACGGTGCGATTGGAATAACCCCATTCGTTATCGTACCAGCTGATCACTTTGATCAAGTTGCCGTCGATCACTTCGGTAAGATCGGCCGCGAAGATTGAACTGTGGGAATTGCCAATGATGTCGCTGGAGACAATCGGGTCTTCTGTGTACTCCAAAATTCCTTTCAATCCGCCCTTTTCCAGCGGCATATCAGCGGCTTCTTTCATGGCTGCGTTGATTTCCTGCTTGGTGACATTTTTCTTCATCAGTGCGGTCAGATCGGTCACGCTGCCGTCGGAAGTGGGCACGCGCAGAGCGATTCCGGTCAGCTTGCCCTTGAGCGAGGGAATGACTTCTCCCACGGCTTTGGCGGCGCCGGTCGTGGTGGGGACAATATTCACCGCAGCAGCTCGCGCGCGGTAGAGGTTGTCGTGCGGTAAGTCGAGCAGCCTTTGATCGTTGGTATAGCTGTGAACGGTTGTCATCAGCCCCTTTTCGATGCCGAATTTATCGTGCAGCACTTTGGCCATGGGGGCCAGGCAATTCGTGGTGCAACTGGCGTTGGATACGAATTTCATACTGGGCGAAAGTTCGCTATCGTTCACGCCAATCACACACGTTAAGTCAGGCTTGTCTTTCGCCGGCGCGCTAAGCACCACCTTTTTGGCCCCGGCCAGGATGTGCGTGTCGTAGCCAGCTTTGCCTTTGGCAGCGTCGGCGCGGCCGGTAAAGATGCCGGTGCTTTCGACCACTACGTCGACGCCCAATTTGCCCCAGGGCAGCTTGGCTGGATCGCGTTCTTTAAGCACTTCAATTCGCTTGCCGTTGACTACGATCGCATTGTCGTCGTGCTGCACGGTGCCGTTGAAGCGGCGATGGGTGCTATCGTATTTGAGCAACATCGCCAAAGTTTTGGTGTCGGTCAGATCGTTGATGGCATGCACTTCGAACTCACTTGCCCGCGCCGCCATAATGCGAAACACCAGCCGACCGATCCGCCCAAAGCCGTTAATTCCGACACGAATAGCCACGTTGAGTCTCCTTGTGCCTCGAAAAACAATAATGCCAACGCGCCGGGTGGGATTTCGGCCGAAAAATGCGGCCATCGACGGGTTGATTTTGTCGCAATAAACCGAACTCGTGATTATACCGGTCGCGCTGCGACCCAGCAATTGGCCAATGCCGCTAGCAATTTGTCCAGCATGGCAGGCGTGTGTGCAGAGCTCAAACTGATTCTTAACAAAGATTCGCTCGGCGGGACTGACGGTGGACGAATGCCTGGGATTAACAGGCCTTGGTCGCGCAATGTTTGTGCCAGTTGCATCGTGCGTTCCGGCTGGCCGATGTAGATCGGAATGATTTGGCTGGCAGAGCGGCCGACATTCCATCCTTGCTCGGACAGTTTTTTGCGGACCATTGCGGCACGATCGAGCAATTCCCGTCGCCGTTGCGGCTCGTCGCGCACAATTTTCAGGGCGGCTGTGGCTGCGGCGGCCACCGCCGGCGGAAATGCTGTGGAAAACACATAGGATCGGGCCCGATTTACCAGCCAGTCGATCAGATTACGACGTCCGGCAACAAAACCGCCGGCTGAACCGAGGGCTTTACTGAGCGTTCCCATGCGAATGTGAATGGCATCTTCGACGCCCAAATGCTCGGCCCCACCGCGGCCATGCGCGCCGAATACGCCGGTGGCGTGCGCCTCGTCGACCATGAGCATCGCCTGATGTCGCTCGGCCAATTGCGCCAACTGCACGAGCGGGGCTAAATCGCCATCCATGCTGAACAGCGAATCGGTGACGATCAATCGCCGACGATAACGCGACGATTGTTGAAGCAGTTCGGTCAAGTACTCTACATCGCCATGACGATAGACATGGATTTCGGCGCGCGACAATCGGCAACCGTCGATCAAGCTGGCATGATTTTTTGCATCGGCATAGATTCCGTCCCCGGCTCCGACCAATGCGGCTACTGTGCCGCAGTTGGCCGCAAAGCCGGAATTGAAAACCAGCGCCGCTTCTGTCCCTTCCAGTTCGGCCAGTGCTCGTTCCAGTTCCGCGTGCGCAGCGGAATGGCCCGTAACCAGCGGACTGGCGCCGGCGCCCCAGCCTTCGTCTCTTGCCGCTTGTGCTGCTGCTTTTTCTAGCCGGGGATCAGCCGCCAGCCCCAAATAATCGTTGGCCCCGAAATTGATCAGTTCATGGCCGTCGATGATTATTGTCGCGGTTTGCCGCCCGGCGCGCGTGATCAGCCGCCGGCGCAAATGCTCCGTATCGAGCACCGTCAGTTCGTCGTCCAGCCACGCTAAAGGATCGCGGGCCATGTTCAATTGTGATTTATTGTGTGCCGCGGGGCGATTCAAGAGTGCGATGACGTCCGTTATAATCTATCGTGGCCGGTGATGACACGATGACCGACAAGAAGTCAAACTCGATTCAGGAGCTCCTGTGAACAACTCCGCAACGGACTCGCGGGCAAAACTCTCTCGCCTCGCTCTGCAACGGTTGGAAGATTTAGAGCGTGCCGGTATTTCGCATTTGCCGAAAGCAAAACCCCAGCACAGGCAACCGGCGATGGAAACGTCGATTCCGGCTGAAACGAAACACAATCTAATTCAAAAGCAAAAAGCCGTGGAATTAAAACCGGCGCCATCGAAGCCGGTTCCGAGCATGCCGGTCGCCAGCACGGTTGAACGATCGCTCTTCGATTCTGCTTCGGGCGATCGCAAAATTATGCCGGCAGCCGAACGCGCTGCGGCACTTCAAGTGATCCAACACGAAGTGGCTGCTTGCACGCGCTGTCCGGTATTGGTAAGCAATCGCACGCAAACCGTGTTTGGAGTGGGAAGCAATACGGCCCGGATTTGTTTCTTCGGTGAAGCGCCGGGGGCGGACGAAGATCGCTTGGGTGAGCCCTTTGTTGGCCGCGGCGGGCAACTACTGAACAAAATGATCGCCGCTTGCGGTCTCAAGCGCGAAGAAGTTTACATCCTCAACGTGCTGAAATGCCGGCCGCCGGATAACCGCAATCCATTGCCCGATGAAGTGACGAATTGCCGAGGGTACTTCGAGCGGCAATTCGAGATTATCCGGCCGGAAATCATTTGTTGCCTGGGCGCAGTGGCATCGCAATCGTTACTAAGCACGGACCGCGCCATCGGCAAGCTACGGGGGAGATTTCACGATTACCAGGGAATTCCCGTCGTCTGCAGCTACCATCCGGCCTATTTGTTACGCAATCCGGCGGCCAAAGGCGACGCGTGGGAAGATCTGAAACTAATGATGCGCCGCTTGGGTGTCGAGCTGTAGCAGTGTCAGCTGTCTTTGCCCACCGGCATCATTTGATCAAACAGCGCCAACAGGCGTTTCATTTTGATCGGCGTCGCTACTGTCGCCCGCCAGTCGTTCGTGTGGGCTTGGGCCGCCCAATTCTGGTGCTTGGGGCCCAATAGCAGAATAGCCGGCACCGATTTTGTCGCCGGCTGGTCGCCAAAATCGTTAAAAGCTTCGAGCGCCTCGTTGCCTAGATTCGAAGTGCTAAAAATCACGCAGTCCGCCGGTTGATGCTGGTCGGTAAACAGTCCCGCAGGCCGTTGCGGATCGGCAGTGATCAATACACGAAAGCCATGTTGTTTGAAATGATTGCGGAGCGCATCCTGGGCTTGAGAACTCGGCTCGACGACCATCAAGGTGCGCTGTTTGATCGGTAAGCCGCTTGCGCTGCGCGCGGCGCCATTGCTTCCGTTTGTGCCGCGATTGGCGACCGCCAGCAAATCGCTCAACATTTCGCCCGGCGATTGGTAGCGGCGGTTCGGATCGAACATAGCCGATTTGTTCACCACCCCAACCACGTCGCTGGGCAACTCGGGCATTAACGTTTGAATGGGGGCCATAGCATCGAAGCGATTCCGGCTCAGTCGCGACAGCCGATCGGGCGTTTCTTCCAACGCCGGCTTGCCCGACAGCATGTGATAGAAAATACACCCCAAAAAGAAAACGTCGCTGCGCATGTCGTCCTTGCGGACCCCGGTACAGCGCTCTAGGGCTGCGTAATCGATGGTCCTTGGATTTTCCAGTTTTGCTAGTTCGGCATCGCTGGAATTGGGATCCGCGCCCGCCAAACCAAAATCCAGCAGCTTCGCTTGCCCAAGACTGGAAATCAGCACGTTCGAGGCTTTGAGATCACGATGCGAAATGCCGCGTTGGAATGCGTAATCTAATCCGCGGCAGATATCGATCGCCAAGCGGATGGCCTGATCGGGCTCCAAGTGCGAACGAACTTTGAGAAATTCGCGGAGATTCCGGCCTTCGATGAATTCCATCACGATGTAGCAGGAACCGTGGTCTGATGCCGCCTCGAAAATCGGAACAATGTTTGGATGCCGCAGGGTACAGCCCATTTCCCCTTCGCGCAAAAACTGTTCGCGTAGCTGCGGTTCCTTGTAGTGTCGGCTGCGCAACACTTTGACCGCGCGAACTTCGCCGGTATCGCGATGGACCGCTCGGAAAACCCTGGCAAACGTGCCGGTGCCGATTTGATAGAGCGATTTATATTTCCCGTAAAAAAATCCGGTGCGGTCGCCGCGGAGCAGTTTTTCCAATTGGTAATTCGTCACCAGCTCGCGGCGCAGCAACAATTGTTTTGCTTGGTCGGGGTCGCTATCAAACCCTCCCAGCTCACTCGACACTTCGCGCAGTTGATGATCGTCGATCAGATCGCGATCGAATGCCGCCTGAGCAATTTGTTCTCCGGTCCACTCTGGCATGGCGAATAAGCTAGCCTCTGGCAAGGGCGGAAGTTCTGTGGCCTGAAAGACCCAGCACAGGCCACCCGTCATCGATTCCTCACGGCCAAGCGATCGGCAATAGACGTCAGCCTCGCCGGTGATAAACCAATGACGAAAACTCAGTCGCGCGACGTGTGAAGGCGTGATCGCACTCGGTAGCCAACAGAACAACGTCGGCATCCAAACCATGTTGCCAAGTTCTGCAGCCAATACCAGATCCGTAGCGACCGCTAGGCCGCGCCTGGTATACCGAACGAAGTTCCCCTTCCCGATTCTCTCGCCGCATGCGCCCTAACCCAAGTCCTATCACGAAATGGCATTTGCGCGCATGCGGATATCGGCAAACGGCCGCCGACAGAATTAATCCTAGCCTCACACTGCGTGGGCTGCAATCATCTGGATAACCCGGACAAAGGCTAGGGATCTGAGTCTTACAAGTAGTGTCCGCATAAGTCGGCTAGCCGCCTAGAGTTTGACATCGCCAGTGACCCCCCCGACCTGTCGCCTTGAAGGGATGGATGAAATCTGGCCGTTTAGATCTCTTCGGACTGATTGCGGTAATCGTCCCGTTCCCGTCGCGTGGCTTCCAAATCGAACATCAGATACTTCATGTCCAATCGCAATTGTCCTAGAGCGTCTTGCACCAAAGTTAAGATGCGGCGGCGGCGTTTGGTGCTATCGACAACCCGGTTTAAGGCCTGGTGAACCGAAGCCCTATGGCTTTCGGGCAAAGCGGCGACTGCCGAAAGCAACTCCACAAGATCGGCAGGCAATTCGTCGGGTGGGCTTTTCTCTATGCGGCTCAATTGGCTCATCGATGGTCTCCGGGTTGGTAAGCTCAGCAAGAGCAGACGGTGTGCCTGCGACAATCGCTGGGTTCGTGCTTCGCTATAAATCACTATGGAAAAACAAGTTACAACCTAAGCATCCCAATAACAATCGCTTGGTCTTCGTTGATCAAACACCCCAGCCAATCTGGAAGCAATTCATAAATCTTGATACAAGGCCAAGTTGCGCTGAAGAAATTCCCGAATACCGGACGTTGACCTTTTGCTTCAAACACCCCTTCCGCCTGTTGTTGCGCACGGACGTGCAATGCCCAGCCGCAACCATGCCACAAACTACCGAAGGCGGTCCCGCGTTATTAGCGGGCCGCTGATCCGTAGCGGACTTGCAATTTGCCTGCTAGCGGGAGGAATGATCGATTGCGCGGCGGCGGCAGTGCGCGACGATTTTGAATCCGCCACTGTGTCTTGGCGGCCCGGCGATGCCGACGCGCAATATCGCCTGGAAAGCCACCAACGAATCACCGCCGACCCGCACTCGGGCCGCGCATCTGAGCTCGTGCAAATCTCCGCCGGCGTCGGCACGTTCGTTTATTTCACCCACGACCTGGGGACCGCCCGCATTGTCGCCGAACTTTCGCCCAGCGTTTGGATCAAGGCGAACCGCCCGGGCATACAACTGTTGGCGCGCGTCATTTTGCCGCACACCGCAGACCCACGAACCGGCCAACCCACTGCGACGTTAATCGCCGGCAGTAGTTACTCCAGCGCCGGCATATGGCAGCAATTGCAAATTAGCGACACGCCACAATTGTTAAGCCGCCAGGTACGCGTATTGCGCGCTCAACTTGGCCCGCAGGTCGACGCCCGCGAAGCCTATATCGATGAGGTGCTTCTGAACGTTTACGGCGGCCCTGGTCAAACGATCGTCAATATCGACGACCTGCTAATTGACGGCGTCGTTCCGCGAGAGGGTGCCGTCCAATCTACGACAGCTGCGCCGAGCAATCCAAGCGGCACGAATACTGGCAGTTTCGAAAATCCATCCAGGATGAACGCGGCCGCCACTCCCGGCGCAAACTTTTCTCCGTCGCAGCAGGTGGCGTTCAACGGTTCCATGCTCGTCGTCGGCGGCCGGCCCATGTTTCCCCGCATCATCGAATCGCAGGGGGAACCGCTTGAGTGGCTGAAGCAGGCTGGCTTTAACGTCGTTCGCACCACGGGACCTATCACCGACGAAATGTTGGCCGAAGCCCAGCGAACCGGCATCTGGCTGATCGGTCCGCCACCGCAGGTTCAGCAACAAAACTCAGGGTCGTCAGAGCCGGCTTTGGCACCCATCACTCCCGCTTTTGCGCCGATTTTGGCCTGGCACCTAGGCAATGGATTGGCGGCCCGTGAACTTCCCTTTACCGCGGCAATGGCCAAACAACTTCGCAATGCTGATCGGCAACTTCACCGTCCGCTGGTCTGCAATCCTGAAGAAGAATCATTGGCGTACAGCCGCCAGGTCGACGTGCTTTGCCAATCGCGCTTGCCGCTGGGCACCAGCTTGGAACTGAAAGATTACGGCGCTTGGTTTGCCGAGCGGCCTCGTCTGGCGCGCGCGGGAACACCGCTTTGGGCGGTCGTGCAAACCGAACCAGCACCCAGTGTTGTCGAACAAGTTGCCGCTTTGGCCGGCCGTGAAGCACCGATGCCGACGATTGAAACCGACTCGCTGCGCTTGCTCGTTTACCAGGCATTTTGCTGTGGTGCGCGCGGGATTGAATTCGCCTCCAATTCGCGGCTCGACGCCACCGACAACGCAACCCGCCTGCGTGCCACGTCGCTCGCCCTGCTGAACTTGGAACTGGAATTGCTCGAACCGTGGGGCGCTGCGGGAAATTATCTGACGACTGCAACTTCCACCGATCCGGACATTAGTGGCGTGGTTCTAAATGCCGACAAGGCCCGTCTCGTTGTGGCGATGCGCTTACGCAGCGGATCGCAATACGTGGCAGCTCCGGAAACAGGCGGAACGGCATTGCCCTCCATGCCCGGCACCATTTTGCCCAAAGATCGCAAGTCGGATCAAGCCGATCCGAGTTTAGCAACCAAAGATACCAGCAAACTACTACGCCGCAGCTCGGACGGAAACAGCATGGCGGACACCGTTCGCGATCAAACTCGGCTACCCTCGGCAATCAATCCGCTATTTCCCGATGCCGCGTTGTCGTCCGACCTGACCACCGCCACGCTCGTCGTCCCCGGCGTGCCGGACGACTACGGCGTATATGAAGTTACGCCCGCCGGTTTGCGACCGCTGCGGCACAAAAGAATTACGGGGGGCACGGCGATCGCAATCGAAGATTTCTTGCTGACTTCGTTAATCTTGATCACTTCTGATCCCGCCGTGGAGAACTCGCTTCGCGCCCGCACCAAACAATTCGCGCCATTTGCCGCGAAATTGCAACGCGACCTGACTGTTTTGACGCGGGACCAGGCGGCAGCCGTCGACGCGCGATTCACAGATCACACTCAAATGCCCTCCGCCGGCGCCGCCTTGGCAACCGCCGGCGCGGGTTTGCAAAAATCGGATCAGATTTTGGCCGCTGCCGATGCCGCCCGATCTGGCGATGAATTGCTGGCAGACGGCTACTATTCTCAGGCATATCTCGCTGCCCGCAACGCCGCCTTCCCCATCGAGCATTGGAAGCGCGACATTTGGAATCGGTGCACAAAGTTGTTGCAGTCGCCGGTATCCAGTCCGCTGGCCGTCGATTTCGTTACACTGCCGGAGCAAATGAGATTTGCTGCGGCAATCACTGGACCGCCACCGGGCGAAAATCTGCTGGTCGGGGGCGATTTTGAGAACTTGCAAACCATGCTTCAGGCCGGCTGGCGGCACAGCGAGCATGTGCGGCCCGATTTACAAACTTCGGTTGAGCTTTCGCCGGTCGCGCCGTTTGCCGACGGGCACAGCCTGCATTTGCAAGTCCAGACCATTAAGCAGCAATCGCCCACCGCACTGGCCACGCAACTCGTCGAATCGCCGCCATTGTGGGTCACTAGCGCTCCGGTCCATTTGGCGGCCGGCGATGCCGTGTGCATCCGCGGTCAAGTACGCGTTTTGCAACCCGTTGTCGGCAGCGTCGACGGCCTGATGATTATCGATTCGCTGGGGGGCCAACCGCTGGCCGAGCGCTTTGATCATACGGACGGCTGGCACGAATTCGTGATGTATCGCACCGCCCCATACGCCCAAGACCTTACGGTCACCTTTGCCCTGACCGGCATCGGCCAAGTTTGGATTGACGATCTTTCGATCCGTCCGATCCGCCGCGCCGACCTCGCGCCGGCCAATCTCACCTCGCTCGGTCCACAGCGTGCGGCTCCTGTGCGCTGACGATGCGCAATAGGCAGTAGGGCAAGCGAAGTGGGGCGTTTTCTAAAGCGCCAAATTTCCGGGTAAAGTTTCCCCTCGTTTTAACCGATACCTTAGAAGTTACACCAATCCAAAGCCGGATAATGCAACGATAAACTCGGCGAAGTTTCCCTGCCTCAAAATAATCGCTCCGATGTTTCGCAAATACTGGAATTTACGCGAATCGCCGTTCCGCGGCACGCTCGATTGGCGGCGGTTTTTTCGCAGCCCCATCCACGAAGAAGCGCTGGCCCGGTTGGAATTTCTGGCCGAAGAGCGCCGGCGACTCGGTCTGCTGCTTGGTCCTAGCGGCTGCGGTAAATCATTATTGCTTGAGGTATTCGCTCGCGGATTGCGTCGCACTGGCGCACAGGTGGCGAACGTAAATCTATTGGGCATCAATCTGCACGAGTTTTTGTGGCTGGTGGCGGCTGAGTTAGGGATTAATCCTGATCGCCGCTCCGATCTGTTCCAATTGTGGCGCAGTGTGCTGGATCGACTTTCAGAGAATCGCTATCAGCAGCTCGATACGGTATTGCTGTTGGACGATGCCGATGACGCTCCGTCGGCCGTGCTGGACCATGTGGTCCGATTGGCGCAGGCCGACAACGCCGCCGGCGGCCGACTGACAATCGTGCTGACAGCCACAACCGCTCCGGCAATTTCGGCCGTGCGATTATCGTCGCGGCTGTTGGAACTGGCCGATTTGCGGATCGACTTGGATGCCTGGGAGCCCGGCGATACCGTGCAATACGTCACTGCGGCACTGGCGCAAGCGGGCAGCACCGACACTATTTTTTCGATAGACGCTTTGCATCATTTGCACGATTTGGCCGGCGGCATTCCGCGCCGCGTTGCGCAATTGGCCAATTTGGCGTTGCTCGCCGGGGCCGGCCGCGACCTTGAGCAAATCGATGCCGACACGGTCGACAGCGTTTATCATGAGCTGGGGACCGTCGACGCTGTCGCATAGCGCGGCTAGCAGTTATCAATCTCTTGCTCGAGCAGGCCAATATTCTATTGCGCCCGGCGAATAGCACTTTGAGTTGCCCTAGTGGCAATGCATTGTTTGCATTAAAATCGATCCGTTTGCACCGCACCGTTGACGGTCAGCAACCAAAACGATCATTCTTCGCCGGAAATTTCCATGCCTGCTGTCACTCCACCGCCGATCACTGCACGCTCCGATCATGCGGCGCAAGAATTGGACTTGCGCGATCCATGGTTGGCGGCATTTCTTGCTTGGTTGGTGCCTGGCTTGGGGCATATTTATCAGCGCCGCTGGGGAAAAGGCGGCCTGTTCATGACTTGCATTTTGGCCACATTCTTTTACGGATTGTGGCTGGGGGGCGGCCGAGTTGTGTACGCTTCGTTCCGTGATACGGACGCCCATTATGCGTATTTGTGCCAGGTGGCGACTGGCCTACCGGCATTGCCGGCCATTGTGCAAGCGGTGCGAACCGGCAGCGTTCCGCCGAAGGCGCCATTATGGGATGGCTTGATGGCCCCGCCATTGGTGCGCGGTCAGGCTGCGCCCCGCGCGTGGGTCGAAACCGAGCGAGCCAAGAATCCACAAGACCCCGAATTCATGTATTTTGAACCGTACGACCCAAGAGACCCCAAGGGCGCCTATGTGCGTTATTTGCCGCCGGGCGAAGGCGATCAATCGCACTTGTGGCAATATCAGCTTGGGTTTTATTTCGACCTGGGCACGGTATTCACGATGATAGCCGGATTGCTGAATGTGCTTGCGATTTGGGATGCTTGGGGCGGCCCTGCGACGCCGGCCGCCGAGACGAAGGACGAAACTGACACAGCGGCGGCAAAGACCATCGCCTAAATCGTACTCACCGAAGATCAAATTCTGACTCCTGACGTTTGAACCCTATCCGAACCTGAACCCAACTCCGCTGCCATGCTCCTCGCTGAAGACAATCAATTGTGGTATGCGTTGCCGCTAGTCGTTTCAGTCAGTTTGGTATATGCCGCGACACGCCATGAGGATATGCCTTCGATCTTATGGCATGCGCTAAGATTTGGCGCGTGGATCGCCGCCTTCTTACTTGGTTTAGGTGTTTTGCTGTGGTGGATGGGACGTGGAGTGTAAGCGGTTTGGTATTGCCCACAGAATTCCGACGGTGAACCGGCTAACGCGGCACCGGATTTGCCCCTCACGTGCTCTGGTCCACTGGATTAGGATGGGTTGAATGCCCACCGAATCCAACGCATTTGCCGGCCTGCATGTGGCGGCGTTTGAAAGCCGCCGCGCCCCGGAACTGGCCGATTTAATCCGACGCCACGGGGGCGAGCCCTCCGTGGTTCCGGCGATGCGCGAAGTGACCGCGCCCCGCAATCCGGAAGCCGTCGATTTTGCCAATCGCGTGATCACTGGCCAGGTCGACGCACTGATCTTTACCACCGGCAGCGGCGTGCGGCGTTTGGTCGAACAAATTCAACGGCATGTCGATCGGTCGCGGTTCCTGTCCGCCGTATCGGACGTCACGACCATAGCCCGTGGCCCTAAGCCCGTTGCCGCTTTGCGCGAGTTGGGCATTGAACCCCGCCATTGCACGAGCGAGCCGCACACCTGGCGCGAAATTTTGCAAGTTGTCGATCGGGGGGCGCCGCTGGCGAATCAAACCGTCGGGCTGCAAGAATACGGTCAGCCCAATGCGAGTTTGCTGGCTGGACTGGAAGCACGGGGCGCGACCGTCATTAATCTGAAGCTGTATCGCTGGGAATTGCCTGAAGACACCACCGCCTTGTCGAATCTACTGCAGCAAATTGCCGACGGCGGGATTGAAGTTGTACTGTTCACTTCCAGCCATCAAATCATCAACGTACTGCACTTGGCACAACGCACGGGCATGGTTGACCAGTTACGACAAGGATTGCGCGGGGCGGTCATTGGTTCGATTGGACCAGACACGGCGGCCGTACTACGGCAGAATGATTTGACGATTGATGTGCTGGCAGAGCATCCGACCATGGAGAATTTGGTGGACGCCATAGCTGCCGATGCCGCGGATTTGCTTGCGAAGAAACGGTGGCTGGCCTCGGCAGTTCCCGCGGCGCAGAAGTCCGTCGGTAGTGGGCCGGGTGCCGTCTCCACTTCTGAAAAACAAACGGTAGCCACGCTAAAGCCAGCCGCGCTGGATCCGACGGATCCGGCGCATGAAAGTGTGTTTTTGAAAGCGTGCCGGCGTGAACCGGTGCCCTACACACCGATTTGGCTGATGCGACAGGCGGGGAGATACATGCCTGAATACCGCGCCGTGCGTGAGAAAGTTGGGTTTCTGCAGTTGTGCAAGAATCCGGCGCTGTGTGCCGAGGTGATGATTACGGCCGTGAGGCGATTGGGCGTGGATGCGGCCATTATTTTTTCTGACTTGTTGCCGATTTTGCAACCGATGGGATTGGATTTGGAATTCTCTGCCGGTGAAGGGCCGGTGATCCACAATCCGGTGCGCGAAGCGCGGGATGTCGATCGAGTGCTGGAACTGGAAAGCGTCGAATCGCTTAGCTTTGTGATGGACACTGTCCGGCAAACTCGGGCGGGACTGCCGCGGGGTGTGCCGGTAATCGGCTTTGCCGGCGCGCCGTTTACGCTGGCCAGCTATGTCATCGAAGGGGGCGCCAGCAGGAATTTTTTGCACACCAAAACGCTGATGTACCGCGACAGCGGCGCATGGACGGTATTGATGAGCCGGCTGTCTCGCGCCATTACACGCTACTTGAACGCGCAAATCGCCGCCGGCGCGCACGCTGTGCAGTTGTTCGATAGTTGGGTCGGCTGTCTCGGGCCCGACGATTATCGCCGGTTTGTACTGCCGCATTTGAAAGCGGTGATCGACGGGCTTGTGCCCGGCGTGCCGGTGATCAACTTTGCCACCGGCAATCCGGCGCTGGTGCCGCTGCAGGCCGAGGCAAGCGGGGATTCGTCGAAAGGCGGCATTATCGGCGTCGATTGGCGAATTCGGCTGGACGACGCCTGGCGGGCCATCGGTTACGACCGCGCAATACAAGGGAATTTGGATCCGACTGTGCTGTTGGCCGATCGGGCTGAAATCCGCCAGTGCGCCCAGGAAATGCTGCATCAAGCGGGTAACCGGGCTGGCCATATCTTCAATTTGGGGCACGGCATTTTGCCGCAAACGCCGGTCGACAATGTGATCGCATTGGTCGATACCGTGCATGAGCTTTCTGCCCGCGGCTGATCGATTCGTGCCCGCACACGTTTTTGCAAGCTAAATTTAAGTGATTAACACTCATTATTTAGCGGACGAATTATGCAAACGAAATTCACTCGACGGCAAATACTGGCGGCGATTTCTGCCTGGAGCGCGGCGCCGCTGGCACTGATTGGCCCACGGTTGTTTGCTCGAGAAAGCACCGCGCAGCAGCAAGAGGAATCGGCCGGCGCGCATCGATATGAGCTGAAATACACGTACTCGTTGCAAGATTTGGTAGGCGATTTGCTGCATGGCGAGCGGGGCGATCCGGAGCGCGAATCGGACATTCCGCACCCCGAATGGTATTCGCACGAAACGCGCCGCCGATTTGAAGCTTGGGGACCGGACCAACGTGTGTATCAGCCGCTGGCTGATTTAGCGGATAGGCCGTTGTCGTGGAAGCGGCAGCGCGTAATTGCTACGGCGGCCCGATTTATCGGTTACGAGTATCAGCATCATCACATACCGGATTGGAATCCGCCGGCCGACTGGCCATGGAAAGAATGTTGTGCAGGCCGAAATGGTCGCGGCGTCGATTGCAGCAACTTCACGAGCTTTGTTTACAACCAGGGCTTCGGCATCAAGATGAATGCCGCGATCGAGCGGCAATCGGAATTGCACAGTGCTTTGGAAGGGCACGAACATGCGGTGACTGTCCGCAAGATTGAGCTGCCGGACGACTATTCTGATCGAGCTGCAGCGCTGAAGACCGGCGACCTGGTGTATATCCGTGGCCGGGAAGACGGTCTGGTAACCCATGTGGTGATTTGGGTTGGTGGTGTATGTTCCTCTCCCAGCGGCGCGCCGATGATCCTGGACAGCCATGGCGGGAACGTAGTGGACGATTGGGGCCGACAAATTCCCTGCGGCATCCACTTGCGGCCGTTCCGCGAAGATTCGTGGTACAACCGATGTGCGGCGCATGCCCATCGGATTTTTGGCGACGCATAGTTCAGTGTTCGCGGCCAGTCCGCCCTCCAGCCAGTGAATGTATTGCGGCGAATATCTCGCTATACTGGCGGCATCCGGTCCTTTTTTTTAGCGAGCTTTTTCTATGCGATTTGCTATTTTCTGCGTCGGATTGATTGTTGCGGGTCAAGTACTTAGTGCGGTCTTCCGTTAGCTCTAGCGCCCTCTGCGAGAGCTAGGTAGATTAGGTCCACCTATGAAGGAGGTGGGCTGATGAATAGCTATTCGAAAGAGTTTCGGCGTGAGGTGTTGGCAGC